>ULRN01051559.1_pt1 | contig 105595 bp, 91 predicted proteins | sample 1955461 | NCBI WGS metagenome assembly ULRN01 (sample SAMEA4835683, study PRJEB28245) | human gut metagenome | biome: gut microbiome; material: fecal sample | place: Denmark | collected 2008 | reverse complement strand
CCGTTATTTTCTCCGGAAACACTTAAGTGTTTTTTGGGAAAATCCTTTTGGTGAATTTTTATAGCCTTTTTTTCATTCCTATTTCTTCCAAACTATTCCAGCCTCCATCTTCTATCTCTCTTAAAAAGAGGCGAGCGCACATTTCTGCATCATCTCCTGCTCGATGGTGCAATCCGTATGTTATTCCTAATTGGTCACATAAGTAATCTAATTTGTTGCACTCGTAATCGTAGATATGTCTTGCTACTCGCAAGGAACAATAGTAATCGACCTTTGGCTTGGCTAAATCATAAAATTCTAATGAATGGCAAATGCAGCTCATATCGAATGCGGCATTATGTGCAACTAATATCGGACATTCATCTAAATGTTTCTCAATCTTTGACCAAACTTCCGGAAATTCAGGAGCTTTTATAGTGTCAACAGGACGAATTCCATGTATTTGTATGTTCCAATAACTATAATAATTGTTCTGCGGACGAACTAACCAGGAATAAGTCTCCTCCACTTTTCCATTACGCACAATACAGATTCCCGCTTCACAGATAGAAGCTCGTTTCCCTGTAGCAGTTTCAAAATCTATCGCTATAAAGTTGATTCCGGACATGACGATTTTCTGCTTTTATAAATGTTTTTTTAACGACAAAAGGACTGCCTTTAACTGGACAGTCCTTTGCTATTATGTATATGTATCACTAAATTACTTGATATTACCGACTTTTAGCAAATATTCTGCAATCTGCACAGCATTCAAGGCTGCTCCCTTGCGAATCTGATCGCTTACTGTCCAAAATGACAATCCATTCGGATTAGTCAAATCCTTACGAATGCGACCGACATAAACTTCATCATGGTCTGCGATAAACAACGGCATCGGATATACTTTATTTGCAGGGTCATCCTGAAGGATGATGCCTTCTGTCTTGGCGAATGATTCACGTACTTCATCCAAAGACAAGGCACGTTCTGTTTCCACCCAAGTCGCTTCACTATGTGCACGCATAACCGGGACACGGACACAAGTCGCACTGACTTCTATATCTGAGTGCATGATTTTACGTGTCTCGTTATACATCTTCATCTCTTCTTTTGTATAGCCATTATCTGTAAAGACATCTACATGAGGAATTACATTATATGCCAATTGATAAGCGAACTTCTCCACAGTTGGTTCCTCACCTTTCATCAACTGTTCATATTGTTTAATCAGTTCAGCCATCGCCGTAGCTCCAGCACCACTTGCTGCCTGATAAGTTGAAACATGTACTCGTTTGATATGAGACAGCTTTTCAATTGCTTTCAAAGCCACAACCATTTGGATAGTCGTACAATTCGGATTGGCAATAATTCCACGAGGACGAACCAAAGCATCTTCCGGATTCACTTCGGGCACAACCAAAGGCACATCCTTATCCATGCGAAAAGCACTTGAATTATCAATCATGACCGTTCCATGCTTAGTAATCGTTTCAGCAAACTCTACAGAAGTTCCTCCGCCTGCAGATACAAAAGCTACATCAATACCCTTAAAATCATCATTGTGCTTTAATTCTTTGACCGTATATTGTTTACCGCGAAATGTATATTCACGACCCGCACTACGAGATGAACCAAACAAAACCAGATTGTCCATCGGAAAGTTTCTCTGTTCAAGTACGCGCAAGAACTCTTGTCCCACAGCTCCACTTGCACCAACAATTGCTACATTCATTTTAGCACAAAATTTAGTTTGTATTAATTATAATATTCTTATCTTTGTATGTTTTGCTGACAACAACTCTGTCATAAAACGAGGACAAAGGTAAACATTTTAAAAACAAAACATCTCAACTATGAAACATTTTTTACTATTCGTACTTATTAATCTGCCATTTTTAGCTTTTTCTCAGTTTTCTGCAACTTTTGATTCTTCCGAATTACCCGAAACGTGGGTAGGAGATCGCTCCTCTTTTACCATCATAAACGGTGTATTAACACTCCAAAGCCAATTATCTGCAGGAGAGAAATCCAAGCAAGTCCAGTTGGCTCATCCCTATTCCATTTCTTCATCTCAGAAAGAATGGAGCTTCTATGTACAATTAGACACCAAACCAACCAATTCCAATTACATAAAAATATTTCCCCAGTCAAGCGATGCTTCCACATTAAATGGTTTTTATATTCGCATCGGACACAACAAAAAAGGGAAACAAAGCAGCCGTTACAGTTACGGTTTTGACAATCAATCACTCGGTTATTTATCCATGGGGATAGAAGATGCAACCTACACGTTAGTCCAACTGGTAATCCGTCTGACAGACAACAAACTGTGGACGATTTATGCCCGTGATGCCTATAATGAAAAGAAATTAAGGCAAATCCTGCAATTTGAGACAGCAATCACGCCAATGGAGAATGCCTTTTTCGGATTCCAAATCACACACACCTCTTCGGGGAATAAAAAATTCGGGATCGAGGACATCGTGGTTCGAGAAACCTTCTCCTCTCTCCCGGAAGAAAAAGATGAAGAAGAAGATGATGACACAACTGACGAGGAAAACAACTGGAGCGATTGCTCTTTGGAAGAAATCGAATCGCTCAATCCGTATGAATACAAATTCTATTTTTCCGAGGCTGTCAATGTAGATGATGCAACCTTTTATATAGAAGGAAAAGGATATGACGGTTTGGAAGAAGCAGATAGAATCAAATGGCAGGAAAAGAATCCCAATATAGTTATCATCCATTTTGCCCAAAGTGCTTCTTCCGGAGAATACTATACATTATATTGGACAAGAGTAAAGGACAGCAAAGGAAAATCCATAAAAGATGGATTCGCCACAGGTCTGTTTGAAGAAACAGAAGAAGATGAGTCGGACACACATCTTGAACCATACGATATTCGTATCCATGAAATCATGGCTGACCCCAAAGGCTTCAAACCTGAAACAGAATACATAGAATTACATAACTGCTTAAGCCATGAAATCCAATTAAAAGGATGCAAACTGCTATATGGAAACAAAAAATGGGTTCCTTTGGATATTGTAAAGATAGAAGCTAAAGGTTATGTTGTCCTCTATAAAAACGGAAATGAAATGAATCAAGACATTTCTTCTTTCGCCCTCGATGAATTTCCTGCCAACTTAGCAAATGCGGGGAAAGAACTTACGCTATTCGATGCAGCTGAAAGAATAATCGACCAATATACATACCCAAAAGCCTCTCCGGGGAAATCATGGGAATATGACAAAGAAGGTTGGCATCTATCGACCGACCCAACTGGAGGAACACCGGGCAGAGCCAATTCTCCGCTCCAAGCGGAGGAAGAGGAAGAAAAGCCCAAACCGAAACCAGAGCCGGAGCCCGACCTGCCTCTTCCACCGTCCGAACCAGATTATCTTTCACCGGATCCATTAGACATTATCATCAGTGAAATCTTGCCAGAACCGTTCACTGGAGGAAGTGAGTACATAGAACTATTCAACCGTTCAGAGAAAGATTTTTCCTTAAAAGATGTGGCTATCTCGACACGAAAAAGCGACGGATCACTTAATACTACTTATTCATTAGGCGAATATCCGGATAAATTCAAGGCAGGAGAGTACCTTTTGCTTACCAAATCATTGGAAGGTGTTGTCGATTTCTACGAAATGCCTACAATTTTGCATGCGCATGAATGTAAGCTTCCAGTCTTGGCAAACGGAGGAGCCTCATTGGTCTTATACAGAAAAAGCAATCAACAAATCATCGACGAAGTTCATTATTCATCCAATTGGCACGATTCATCCGTCAAAGAGAAGAAAGGAGTTTCTTTGGAAAGAATCGACCTAAACGGGGAATCACAAGACCCGTCCAACTGGACATCCGCAGCTTCGGCCTCCGGATATGGAACTCCGGGAAAAGAGAACTCACAACAAAATTTAAATCCATCAAAAGGAGATCCGGCTGCAAATGAAGATATTTCTCTTCTCCGCCTGCAACCATCTGGTGAATATGTATTAAATTATCTGTTACCTCAACCAGGATATTATGCCAAAGGATGGATTTTTGACATCCGGGGTCGCAAACTATCAACGCTCATCGAGAACGAATCATTAGGAACTTCAGGTACAATCCGGTGGAATGGATTAGGAAGCGACGGGAATCGCCTACCTGCCGGTGTCTATATACAATATATTGAAATGTGGAATGCAGAAGGAAAGACAATCCGCCGCAGGGCTGCTTTCTTGGTTCACTAATCAGGAAGCATAAATAAAAAGTCGGTGTGTCATAATTGCAAACTGCTGCGTTACTTTCGGTATTCGACCTCTGCCATTTACATCAGTAAACTCCTGTTGATTTCATCCTCAGCGCCTTGCATTTTGCCAATTCTGACGCATCTTAAAGGGGCTGCATCAAAACTTTCATTTTGACACAGCCCCTTGTTCTATAATAACTATCTTTTTAACGAAGTCTGTAAACTTTTACTTAAAGCTGGATAAGAATTCTTCCTTAGTTCACTTTGATATGATCAAAACCTCTTCCGTATACACCTTTCACATTACTTTGTGTAACAAAAGCATTCGGGTCAATATCCTTAATTAAGCGGAATAGGTTATTGGACTCCCTCTTCTTTGCCAGAACAAACAAGACATTCATTTCGTTGCCTGTATAAAAACCTTTCCCTTCCAACACAGTGACACCACGGTGCATATCCTTAACGATATGCTCGCCTATCTCCTTATAATTCTTAGAAATGATAAAGAATTGGACAGACTGGTGGTTACTGTTCACCACTTGATCCAAAACGAAGCTGCAGACATAAAGGGTTACATAACCATAAACGACCTTTTCCCAATCATGCAAGACAAAATAACTACAAGAAATGATAATCAAATCACAAAGCATCACAATCCGTCCCAGAGAGACATCTCGGTATTTATTGACAATTGCGGCAATGATATCCGTACCACCTGTACTACCATTAAACGAGAACGCAAAGCCAATTCCCATACCACAGAATGAAGCACCCAACACACATGCCATGAAAGGCTGACTCTGAAGAAGTACCACTCCCACCATTAATTCTTGCAAAACAGACACGAAGAACGTCAGGGAGAACACCGCAAAGATTGTCTTGACACAAAACTTAAATCCAAGTACTTTCAATGCCACCAACAACAACAGCGAGTTTAAGGTGAAATAAGAGTACTGGACTGGAAGACCAGTAGCCCAATAGATGATTGAAGAGATACCAGGAACTCCGCCTGTCGTGATATCATTTGGCAACAAAAAAACAGTCCAGCCGACACCATAAGATATCATGCCAATCATAATCATAATGTAATCTTTTGCTTCGCGCAAGATTAACTGACGGTTTGTTAATTTTAACAATGTATTATTCATTTTATTATTATTAGATGTTGCAAATGTATAAATTATTTGTTTATCCAAGCTTTCATTTTATAAAAGAGATTGGACTTTATATATAAATTCCATCCATACCCAATAACGGATAGCTTTGCCTAAAAACATCGAAACAGCCACAATCCATACGTTGGCTCGAAGATAGCCCAAAGCCACGGCAATAAAGTCTCCGATTCCCGGCAGAAAAACAAAGAATCCAATCCATGAACCTTTCCCTTTTATCCAATTCTGCACCCGCTCAAGCTTTGCCGAATCCAATTTCATATATTTCTCTATCCACTCCGTTTTACCCAACATTCCTAACCAATAACAGCTCATGCCTCCTAAGAAATTACCCAATGTCGCTGCTATCATACAAGCCCAATAGGATGAGCCAGCCAAAAGCACGCCAGTCAAGACTACTTCACTACTGAACGGCAAAACCGTGGCAGCTAAAAAGGAGGCAATGAAAACGCCTATATATCCATACGCAATTAGAAATTCCATAATCTGAATAGTAGTAAAACAATCAATAAAAGTACTGACAGATGAAACAACCAGAAAGTATATTTATTCCTGACTATCGTAAAGAAATGGGAAATCAAGATAGATGCCGGGAAACAGGCAATCTGTAAGAACTCCTCGGAAGACTGCTCATAGAGGAAATAGAGAGCAAACGAAGAGAATGCCAAGACAATCAGGAACGACAAAAATTCCCTTGTCCTCAAATTATCCTCATATTCATGCGTCAAGATATTGGCAGATGCAAGCAGTGTCAACCCAATTGTCGTTCCTATCGTCAACCAATCAATAAACACATTGCCCGATATACTTAATGGACGAAGCTTGAAAATGGAATCAAAGACAGAAAACAGTCTGTAATCATGTTGCCATAGACTATAATTGTACAAAGACCAGGCAACCACAACAATTCCCAACAAAGAGGAAAGGAATGTCCTCAAATTTAGCGAACGGAATTTATACATTCCATACCACAATAGCGGGATGAACCAAAGTATATAAGTCCACAACAAACTACCCAAGGCGATTATCAAGCTCGCATTGAAGATATTCCGTTGGCTCTCCTGCTCACGATAAGTGACAAAGAGGTAGTATATCGCTAAAATAAGGAAGAAAACGCCAAACGATGTTGACTTCAACGGAAGAAAATCCAAATTGGTACTGATTAACAATATATAGAAAAAGGCAGGTAACAGAGTCTTCTCGCGAATCAACATCAGCTCATAGTTGGCGCGATGAATCATAAATGCCCCGCCTATCATTAATAGAAAACCAATAATGTAAGTCACTAACTTGTCAGGAAGGTGAGAACAGAACATATTCCACAAAGCAGGAGCAGTCACCTCTCCATAGATAGGATAACCTACCGACTTGACATAAGCCACGAGCCAGCACACCAAACATCCGGACAACAGATAGAACAGTGTCACGGGATTGACAAATGGATTTCTTCGATTAGAATGCAACATACAGCTCGTTTCTCTTTTTTGATTAATTTGGCTGCAAAGGTATAACTTAATTCTGTAATAAAAAGAAAGGGGCTGTGTCAAAATAATTAATTTGATGCAGCCCCTTCAGGTGTGTCAGAATTAGCAAAATACAAGGTGTTGAGGATGAGACCGGCAGGGATTTACTGATGTAAATGACCGAGGTCAAAATCCAAAAGTAACACAGCTGCTTGCAATTATGACACACCGCCTTGATTTATCCTTGCCATTTTCCCTTAAAGAAAATTTACAAATCAAATCCGATGTCCCGACGGAAATATTTCTTGTCGAACTGGATAGCTTTTGCCCCGGCAAAAGATTTGGCTAAAGCCTCTTCTTTCGTTGCGCCATAAGAACTTACAGCAATCACTCGTCCGCCATTAGTTAATACTTTCCCGTCCACAACTTTTGTTCCGGCATGGAACAAGATATTCTCCGGTGATATTTTATCCAGCCCGGTTATTTCCTTCCCTTTTTCATAAGCTTCTGGATAACCGCCACTTACTACCATGACCGTCACTGCCGACCTCGGATCTTGAAGCAAGATACGCGAAGCCAAATCATGATGTGCAACACCTTCAAGCAATTCCACCAAATCACTTTGGATACGCAACATGACAACTTCCGTTTCCGGGTCACCCATACGGCAATTATACTCTATTACCATCGGCTCGCCTTTCACATTGATTAATCCTAAGAAGATAAATCCGGCGTAGTCCAACTTCTCTTCCGCCAAGCCTTCCACGGTCGGACGAATGATTCGTTCTTCCACTTTCTGCATGAACTCAAAGTCGGCAAACGGAACAGGAGAAACAGCACCCATTCCACCTGTATTCAAACCGACGTTCCCTTCCCCGATTCGCTTATAATCTTTGGCTACAGGAAGGATTTTATAGTCTTTTCCGTCTGTCACAACGAATACAGAGCATTCAATGCCATCCAAGAACTCTTCGATGACTACCGTTCTGCTGGCATCACCAAACATACCCTGAAGCATTTCGCTCAACTCCTTCTTCGCCTCTTCCAAACTATCAATAATCAGCACACCTTTACCGGCAGCCAATCCATCGGCTTTCAACACGTATGGAGCTTCCAATGTTTCCAAGAAAGCCAATCCCTCTTGCAAGTTATCCGCCGTGATACTTTTATATCGGGCAGTCGGGATATGATGGCGCATCATGAATGCTTTGGCAAAATCTTTACTTCCTTCCAATTGAGCACCCGCTTTGCTGGGACCGATAACCGGGACTGAAGACAACTGAACATCGTTCTTGAAATAGTCATAAATACCTTTTACCAAAGGGTCTTCCGGTCCAACTACCACCATGTCCACATGATTAGAGAGAACAAAATCCTTGATTGCAGGGAAATCGTCCGCTTTGATGTTCACGTTTGTTCCCGTTTGTGCTGTTCCCGCATTACCAGGAGCAATAAACAACTGGTCCACTTTTGGACTTTGGGCAATTTTCCAGGCTATTGCATGTTCGCGGCCGCCAGAGCCTAATAACAAGATGTTCATTTCTTTTATTTTTTGTTTCGCTTGACATTTATCGCTTCAAATAGTCATCAAAATAACGTGTTATCTTCTCATGAAGATGCGGGCGGTCTTTTCCTATCACGTTATGCTCATGCCGCGGATAGACGAAATAGTCTGGATAAGTATTGGCATCCACGCAAGCCTTCAAGAAACCTAAACTGTGCTGCCAAACAACTACCGGGTCGATATCACCATGGATTATCAACAAATGCCCTTTCAAGTTCTTGGCTTTCAACTTCAAGTTGGAAGCTTTATAGCCTTCTTCATTATCTTGAGGACGATCCATATAACGTTCGCCATACATAATTTCATAATTGCTCCAGTCAATAACTGGACCACCTGCCACACCGACTTTGAACAAATCCGGATAAGTACACATCAAGTTGGTAGTCATAAAGCCTCCATAACTCCAGCCATGCACTCCGATGCGGTCACTATCCACATACGGCTTACTCTTCAAGAACTCGACACCTTTCACCTGGTCCGCCATTTCATTGACACCAATGTTGCGATGGATAACACTTTCAAAAGCATGTCCACGATTGGCAGAACCACGACTATCGACTGTGAATACAACGTAACCTCTTCGAGCCATATAAATGTCCCAGCCACTTACGCCGCCCATCCAGCCGCCTGTCACCAATTGAGTATGAGGACCTCCATAGACATATACAACAGTCGGATATTTCTTTGACTCATCCATATTCAGCGGTTTTACCAAGAAATAATTCAAGTCTGTCACACCATCAGCAGCTTTGATTGTCCCACGTTCTACTTCCGGCATATCATATCCTTCATAAGGATTCTTGGCTGTCAACAGATTTTCCAAGACTTCCCCTTTCTTTGTTTCCACCAAATCGATTGCCCGAGGAATACTCCAGGAAGAATAGCTGTCCAACATATATTTACCGGACTTGCTTACCAATGCATTGTGAACACCATTTCCCACAACAGCTTTGCTATTAAGACAAACGGATGCTCCCTTTTTCATATTCAGCTTCCAGTTAGTCATACACAACGGAGAAGAGGAAACGGAGCTAACCGGATGCGCCTGCGTAGAGGTATAAAAGAGATTTTCACCTTTTGCGTCAAAACCATTGACCGACAGAACGACCCATTCGCCCTTCGTTAACTGTTTCAACAGTTCGCCTTTCGTATTATAAAGGTAAAGATGGTTGAAGCCATCTCTTTCACTCTGCCATATAAATTGATCTGGCTGGTTCGGTAAAAAGAGCAACGGATGCAACGGTTCTACATATTTGTCATCTTTTTCAGTGAAAAGGAGAGCCTCCTTCTTTCCTGTTAGAGCCGAATAACAAACCAAGTTCATCTCGTTCTGGTCACGATTCAACTCTGCAATATAAATATGTTGCTCATCTGGGCTCCAAGAGATGTTTGTCAAATACTTTTCTTTAGGAAGTCCGGTATTCAACCAAACTGTCGTTCCCTTTTCAAGATTATAAACACCAACCGTCACATGATGGCTTTTCATACCTGCCATCGGATACTTATGCGGTTCAGCTTTTGCTATGCGGGCATCAATATTGACAAACGGATAATCTGTAATCATGCTTTCATCCATGCGGTAAAACGCCAAGGCAGAACCTTTCGGAGACCAGAACGTTCCTTTATAGATGCCAAATTCATTTTGATGGACAGATTTGCCACAAACAATACCATCTGCGGTTTCATTTGTCACCTCTTTCACTTCTTTGCCAGGTGTCAATATTCTCACATTGTTTCCTTCCGTGAAAGCGATGCACTGATTAACCGCACAAAAGTCTTCATTCTCCCAAGCGGCATTCATAACATAATCCGCAGCCACCTGCTTCGTTTCATAATTGAAATGAATCCGATGTCCGGCTGTATAGAAAGCCAAAACCGGTTCTCCCGGGAAAGGAATCTCAAACCGAGGCAAACGGCCCACTGTTTTCAAACCAGCACTTTTTAAAGCCTCATTCAGGTCTGCCTTTGTCAAAGCAACCGAGCGTTTCAACTTCGGCATCTCTGCAATAAACAGGCTATCGCCTTGAACATACATATATGAATCACCATTCCATTGCAACTGGGGCAAGCTCTTAGGTACAAATTTAGAATGGGTCTTTCCTCCAGGAATCAAATCCTGCAACGTCAACTCTTTTTCCTGTGCCATCAATGAAAGAGGAAATAATAACAATGCGATTAATATGTGTTTAATCTTCATAAAAACGTCCTTTCTTTTTATTTCCGAATGATGATTTACGGTCGAAACGCTTACGGTCGTCATTGTCGCGGTAACGCATCTTTGCCGGCCGTTTCTCACTATGTCTACCTTTGTATTGGTCATCCTCATCGCGATGAGCTGCCGCAAAACGGCGTTCAGGGCGGTCTGCCGGATAGAATTTGCGGGAATTGGAGTTTTTCATCTTTTGGTCTCGTTCCCGGCGAGGAGCTTCTCTACGGGGAGCTTCCCGGCGAGGTCCTCTATCCTCTTCCGCTTGCGAAGCCTTGAAGTCCTTCTTCTTTCCTTCAAACATTTCATACTCGCGGTATTCACATTCCAACGAACCGTTCATCAGTTTGATACGTTCAGAAGGAGCCAAGCCTATCTTCTCAAAGCACTCATCTTTGTAGCTAAGGATCCAAGCCTGATAACCAGTGAATACATGTTTCAAGCGTTCGCCTATCATATTATACAAGCCCAACAAATCACGGCTGGTGATACGTTCGCCATAAGGAGGATTCGTTACCAAAATACCTGGTTGCGGAGCTTCTGTATATTGCTGGAACGGTTTAGTCTCCAATTCAACGTATTTCATCAAACCTGCACTACGGATATTCTCACGGGCGATATCTATTGCTTGCTGTGAAATATCCGAGCCATAGCATTTGAATTTGAACTCCCGCTCTTGGCTATCATCATTATAGATGCGGCTGAACATCTCTTCGTCATAGTCTATCCATTTCTGGAAAGCGAATGCCTTGCGGTGGATACCCGGAGCGATATTGAGGGCAATCATAGCAGCCTCAATCAACAAAGTACCGGAACCACACATCGGGTCAACGAAATTGGAATCACCTTTCCATCCTGTCAACATAATCATGCCGGCAGCCAATACTTCATTCAACGGAGCTTCAGTCTGTTCCACACGGTAACCTCTCTTATGCAAACTTTCACCGGAGCTGTCGATAGACAGTGTGCAATCGTTATGAGAAATATGTATGTTAATATATAAATCAGGATTGTTTACTCGGACGGACGGACGTTTATGGAATTTATCGATGAAATAATCCACAATGGCATCTTTGGTTCGATAAGCGACAAATTTGGAGTGATTAAAATCTTCTGAATAGATAACAGAATCAATTGCAAAAGTCGTTTCTAATGTCAGGTACTTTTCCCACTCTACTTTCTTCACCTCTTTGTAGACTGTATCGGCATCTTTTGCCTTAAAGTGGTAAATCGGTTTTAATATACGCAGGGCGGTACGACAATAGAAGTTTGCCTTATACAACAACTCCTTATCTCCCGTAAAGGAAACCATACGGCGGCCTATCTGCAAATCGTTGGCACCTAAAGCTTTCAATTCACTTGCCAAAACGTCCTCTAAGCCGTAAAGGGTCTTGGCCACCATTTCAAATGTTTCTTCCATTGTTATTTGTATCTACTATAATTTTATATGATTGTATTTTAGTTTTCTGTATTATATTGATGAACGGTCTCTCCTGCAGGCACGTCATGAGTCAACCAAACGTTACCGCAAATGGTCGCTCCATCGCCGACATGGATGAGTCCGATAAGTGTCGAGTTGGAATAAATCGTCACATGGTTACCAATGACGGGATGACGGGATATACCTCGAATAGCATTGCCGTTTTCGTCAGGTGGCAGTTTTGCGCCAGCCAAACTGACGCCTTGGAATATCCGGACATAATCACCGATGACACTGGTTTCCCCTATTACGGTACCCGTTCCATGGTCTATCGAAAAATGATGTCCTATTTTTGCTCCTGGATGGATATCAATGCCCGTTTCAGAATGTGCTTGTTCCGTGATGATACGCGGGATATAAGGCACTTTCAAGAGATAGAGTTGGTGGGCAATCCTATAATTACATATTGCCCGGAAGCCAGGATAACAAAATATTACTTCACCTATGTTTTGGGCGGCGGGATCGCCATTAAAAGTCGCCTCCGCATCTGTTGCCAACAATTCACGCAACTCCGGAAGATGGGAAATGAACCGTTCGGACAAAGAGGCAGCCATGTTTGGACAAGAATCTTGTTGCTTGGCGGAAAAGCAAATGCCCGCTTGAATCTCTTTGGTGAGGAGTTTATGCAAAGTCTCCACCATGACTCCGGTATGAAACTGGATGGTTTGCCGATTAACTTTCTCATTGCCATAATAACCTGGGAAAAGGATGGCACGGCAAAGGTCAACTATCTGTTTTAAGACACGGGCTGAAGGCAATGCCTCCTCGTCACGGCAACTATAAAACAGTTGTTGATAAGAGGTTTCGTCAGCTAATCGGCTAACAGTTTTGTTTATGAGACTTTCTACCGGGGGCGTTTCCATTTGGGTTAAGCAATTACCAGAGTATAGATATACGGAAAGTCATCTCCTGCGGCTTTTCATCCACAAAGAAATCACTGTACGTTGCATAAAAAGCAACCCAACCTGGATTATAGTCATACGTATAGGTCTCCGTCCATGTATTTCCATCTTTGTCTTTCCGGTGGAATACATAAGGCAAAGGGGTCAATGTTTCCACATCACCAACCTTTGTATAAAGATGTCCTAACACGATACCGTTTTCAAATACGTTTTTCGTCAGCTCCGACCATTCGAACTCATACATATAGATAGAATTGCCGTCTGCATTATCAATCAGCTTCCAATCATTGCTTTTTACCGTCATCGTGACATTACGCCATCCTTCTACGACATTGCTACCACTTCCGGAAGGTCCTTGCGGTCCCATCGGACCTTCAGGACCCATCGGTCCTTCGCAAGAGACAAAAGCAACCAATAAAATTAAGAGTCCAATAATTTTCCTCATCGACTTCTTCATTTTGAATTATATGATTATTCGGCAAATATAATAAACTTTTATCATTAGCTTACGAATCCTTTGACTTTTATTTTAATCGGAATGTATGATTTGTTTCTAACGTAGAAAAGGATGAAGCATAAAAACGTTAATTCCACACATCGACAAAACTTATTTCCGGACAGTAATATGGAAACAGCCCTGTTTACGCTCATGTTTGACATAGCAACGCTCTTCCCGTTTCAAGTCCCGTAATACCATGGCAAGAACCATCTTGAGTTGATCTTTGTCGATGTTCAAGGTATCTTTCTCGTCCACCTTCGTATAACGAGCCCACGAAATGTCGAAAGTTGTTCCATATTGATGGGCAGAGTTTGTAGATGAGTTGCGATTCCGTTTCCGCAACTTGCCGACATCCGCCATGGTGCGGGTCACACTGGTCACCTTCAAACGGTAAATCGGCGCATTCAGATTACGCAAAGAGTCTTGGAAGTTTTTCCCTATATCTTCAAGAAGGTTTGCCGCATCGGATATCAGGAAGGGAACCGAGTGGGTCAAGTCTTCCACTTCATAGTATTTGTTCGTTTCAATCTCCTTCATCTTCTTTGACGCATGCTTGGCATCATCACGGGAAGATATAGGAGCAATGCCTATTTTTTGTGCCACTGCAACATGGACATCATTCAAGTCGTTAAAATCCCGGTTATAACTTCCATTATACCATATTTTCTTCAACTCTCCCCGCTTTTCCCCACAAGAATAGAATGCAAATGAAATCGCAATCAGGAAAAGAGGAAGCATGCTTATGTATTTATTTCTCATCTTGTCTTTTTTTGTTTGCAGACAAATGTACAATATAATCTTCAGAATCGCCATCACAACGGACAAAATATTTATCAGATAGCGAATATCCAAAACAACCCGAGTGCATCTTTCCGGACTTTGTCACTGCGTATCTAATGTCTATTTCCATCCAACCAAAGGTTACGAGCTTTTTTCCGAAAGCATACGACCTTTTTCCAAAAAGCATACGACCTTTTTTCAAAAAGGTCGGCATCCTAATAATTTTGTCTTTTTTAATCTGGCATTTTAATGCTGTTTAAACAGTGTTTAAACGCTGTTTTAATAGGCATCGGACACCTCGTTTTGGGCATTAAAATGTATCGAAAAAAACATACCGTTGTTTTTTTGAAAACGTCCAATGTTTTTCAAAAAACGTCCAATGTTTTTTCAAAAACATCAAATGTTTTTTTCAAAACAACGGTATGTTTTTTCGACTCTCTTTTTGTTGAATGTGTTTCAATCATATAGGCAGAAGAAAGGGTTAAATATATTTAAATTATTATACTATGCGATACATAGAACTGAGAAATCACATACATTTGCATCGTCGATATAAGAGAGACAGATGTAACCTTTGGATATTGGTTAACGTCTAATTAGAAAAAGAACAAGTTGAATAAAGTATATAGCGTATGATGATTGAACTGCGAGACATAAACAAGACATATAACAACGGAGCACCGTTGCATGTGTTGAAAGGCATCAACCTCGATATCGAGAAAGGCGAGATGGTCTCAATCATGGGTGCTTCCGGCTCCGGCAAATCCACGTTGCTTAACATCTTAGGTGTCTTGGACACTTACGACACAGGAACATACAAGCTGAACGGGCAGCTGATACAACACCTCAGCGAAAGCCAGGCGGCAGAGCTCCGTAACCGGACGATTGGCTTTGTTTTCCAATCGTTCAACTTAATCTCCTTCAAGAATGCGGTCGAGAACGTCGCTCTTCCTCTTTACTACCAAGGAGTAAGCCGTAAAAAAAGGAATGCGATGGCAATGGAATACTTGGATCGCGTCGGACTGAAGGATTGGGCAGAACACATGCCAAATGAAATGTCCGGAGGGCAGAAACAACGTGTCGCTATCGCAAGGGCACTGATTGCACGCCCGCAGATTGTCTTGGCAGATGAACCTACCGGTGCATTGGACAGCAAGACGACAGTGGAGGTGATTGAACTGCTGAGGGAAGTGAACTTGGAAGGAATGACCATGATTATTGTCACCCACGAACAATCTGTAGCAGATGCGACCGACCGCATCATCCGCCTGAAAGACGGATTGATTGACAAGATAGAGAAAGGAAACGGTCATGTTTGATTGGGACAACTTAAGAGAAATAGGAAGTACCATCCGGCATAACAAGCTGCGCACTTTCCTCACAGGCTTCTCCGTCTCGTGGGGAATCTTCATGCTCATCGTGTTATTGGCAGCAGGCAATGGATTGCGCAATGGCATAATGTACAATTTCCGCAATATGTCGATGAATAAGGTACAAGTCTGGAACGGCTACACCAATAAACCTTGGAAAGGGATGCAACCAGGAAGGGAAATCAGTTTCAAGGAAAGCGACTTCGAGACTCTTCGCAACCATTTCCCGGAAATCGGCCTGCTATCGCCCAGTGCTTGGCACAGCGACACCATTTCAACAGGGAAGGAATATATCAACGGCACCATGCAAGGTGTTTATCCCGACCATGCAAAAATCAATTATGTCAATGTAAGTACAAAGAACGGACGTTTCATCAATGAAATTGATTTGCGTAACGCAAGAAAAGTAATCGTACTAAGCCCTCGAATGGAGGAAGTACTTTTCCCAAACGAGAAAGCTTTGGGTAAATACATCCAGGCGGGCGGCATCATGTGGCAAGTTGTCGGTGTTTACAATGATGACGAAAAAAGCAATGATGCTCCGGCTTATATCCCATTCACAACTGCTAAAAACCTATATTTCAAAGGTTATGGCATCAGTAGTTTTTCATTTACTGTGAATGGATTGGTCACTAAGGAGGCAAACGAACGATTCGAAAGCCAGTTACGGGAAGTACTTGGCAGGATACATAACTTCGACCCGACCGACCATAATGCAATGGGGCTTTGGAACACTGCCGACAACTTCCGGATGACAAACAACATCATGAACGGCATTACACTCTTTATCTGGGTAATCGGGATCGGGACTCTGATTGCCGGAATCGTAGGAGTCAGCAATATCATGTTGATAACTGTGCGTGAAAGGACAAAAGAGTTCGGCATCCGCAAAGCTATCGGGGCAAAACCTTCTGCTATCTTAAAGCTGGTCATCACCGAATCGATATTGGTAACTGCCATCTTCGGATATTGGGGCATGTTGTTGGGTATCGGATTGACAGAGCTTATCAACCAAGGCATGATGGCAGCCGGAATAGGAGAAGAAAACGGAACGACAGGAGTCGTATTCCTCAACCCGACAGTCAGTTTGGGCATTGCCGTCTCTGCCACATTATTAATTATATTCGCAGGTGTTATCGCCGGCTATTTCCCTGCACGCAAGGCAGTGAAGATTAGCGCAATCGAAGCAATGCGTACAGAATAAAGGAGGAACGATTATGATGTTATTTGATAAAGACCGTTGGATTGAGATTTGGGTGACCATCACTCGTAACAAGACACGCAGTTTCTTGACTTGCTTCGGTGTGTTTTGGGGAATCCTGATGTTGGTTCTCCTGTTGGGTGCAGGAACAGGTTTGACAAATGCCATATTAGGACAGACGAACGGAGTCGCCATGAATTCCGTTTTCATGATTCCCAACCGCACCAGCATCCCCTACAAAGGTTTCAACAAAGGAAGAACATGGAACATTCGAAACCGGGATATTGAAAGTGTCCGGGAGAAAGTTAACGGAATAGAGAAAATAGCCCCCCTGCTGTTCGGAGGGTCTTCCAACAAGAATGTTGTCTATGGAGACCGGAGCGGAACCTATCAAGTGAAAGGTATTACGCCCGATTACTATTATATCGAAGGCCAAGAGGTCATTTACGGAAGAGTATTGAATGATATTGACATGAACGAACGGAGAAAAGTTTGTACCATTGGTTTGGATGTCAACAAAACGCTTTTCCAAAACGGAAACCCATGCGGGAAATACATTCGGGTAAACGGCTTGTATTACCAAGTGGTGGGAGTTACCAAACAGAAATCGGATTTTGTCAACATAAACGGGCGCACGAATGAAAGTGTATTCCTTCCTTACAGCACCTTGCAACAAACGCTGAACTCGGGAGACATAGCTCATTTCATCGCCTTCAGCGTCTATCCCGATTATCCGGTGGAAGCGGCTGTCGAACAGTGCAAACAAATCATTTTCCAACAGAACGGAATTGCACCGGAAGACCCACAAGCAATGATGGTGATGAATTTAGCCAATGTGTTCAACACGTTCAAGTTGTTGTTTTTGGGTATTGACATACTGATTTGGCTTGTAGGCTTGGGGACACTCTTGGCGGGTATCATTGGAGTGAGCAATATCATGATGGTGACTGTCCGGGAACGCACCAAAGAAATTGGTGTACGACGAGCATTAGGAGCAAAACCTTTTGACATCATATCGCAAGTGATGAGTGAAAGTTTGCTGTTAACAGCTATGGCAGGATTGTTGGGATTGAGTTGCGGTGTATTCTTGTTGGACTTCATCAACAAAATATTGTTGAACATGGATCAAGAGAACTTGATGGTGAAAAATCCGAGCGTCAATATACAAATAGCCGTAGCAGCGACCATCATCCTTTTAATATTTGGATTGTTGGCTGGGCTAATACCTGCTTGGAGAGCAATGCAAATCAAGGCAATCGATGCCTTACGTGACGAATAACAAATGTATAAATCCAGATAATAAATTAAAACTACAGATATATGAAAAACAGATTGGTCAAGAAAGTAATGAGAAACGTACTGTTAGCTTTCATTGGAGCAGCAGTAATCGGAACATTCTATTTCTTATGGAAGAAAGCTCAGCCAGTTGAAACAGTGTATGAAATCGTATCACCTCAAATAGGAGATGTAGAGACAAAAGCAGTAGCAACCGGGAAAGTGGAACCAAGATATGAAGTAGCTATCAAGCCACAAATATCCGGTATCATAGCTGAATTGAAAAAGGAAGCTGGACAGATGGTGAAACAAGGTGAAATCATTGCAACTATCAAGGTAATCCCTGAGATGGTGCAATTAAACAGTGCAGAATCAAGAGTGAACGTAGCCGATATTTCCCTGAAGCAGGTGGAAGAGGTCTATAAAAGGGACAAACAACTACACGAACAAGGTGTCATCGCCTTGGAAGAGTACGAAGCAAGCCGTGCCAACTACTTGAAGGCTGTGGAAGAAAAAGAGAATGCAATCAGTTCATTGGAAATCATCCGAGACGGTATTGCCAAGAATTCCAACGTCAGCAGTACGACACAAATCAGAAGCACAATAGATGGCATGATTCTTGATATTCCTGTAAAAGTGGGTAATTCTGTTATCCAAGCCAACAACTTCAATGATGGAACAACCATTGCTACCATTGCGGACATGAACGACTTAATCTTCAAGGGCAAAGTAGATGAAACGGAAATCGGAAAAATCAAAGAAGGCATGCCAATTGCCCTGACTATCGGAGCAATGGATAGCCGGACAATCGATGCCACACTCGAATATGTTTCACCCAAAGGCGTGGAAGAAAACGGGGCTGTGCAATTCGAAATCAGAGCTGCGCTGGTTGTACCAGAAGACGCATTCATCCGTGCCGGATACAGTGCAAACGCACAAATTGTGCTGAAACGGGTAGAAAACGTACTGACAATACCGGAAAGTACGGTCGAATTCAAGGGAGATTCCACATTCGTCTATCTGCTCAAAGCCTCTTCTCCTAAACAGGTCTTTGAAAAGAAAGCGGTAGAAATCGGGCTTTCCGATGGAATCAATATAGAGATAAAGAATGGCTTGACAACAGAAGACAAGATTCAAGGTGCAGTCGTTCAGAAGAATTAATAACCTTTAGCCAGTTTAGATATGAAACAATCTATCATCATAGGAATTCTCCTGCCCCTCTTTTGTGCAGGCTCAGGTTTCGCACAAGAGACAGCTGGGAAAAGCTGGGATTTGGAAAGTTGTATCCGGCACGCCATTGAACACAACATCAATTTGAAGCAGAAAGAACTGGAACATAACAACAAGGAGGTGGAATTAAACACAGCCAAATCCAGTTGGTTGCCAGACTTAAATGCCAATATCGGACAGAACTTCGACTTTGGTCGTTCTCCTTCGAAGACGGGTGTCATCGTGGATCAAAACTCCGCCAACACCTCCGCTTCGGTTTCGTTAAGCATGCCGCTATTTGACGGGATGAAAACTGTAAACGACATTGCAGCTAAACGTCTCGACTTGAAAGCAGCGATGGAAAACCTGAATAAAGCCAAAGAGGATTTGTCTCTGCAAGTGGCAACCTATTTCTTGCAAGTGCTCTATAATAAAGATATACAAAAAGTATCGGAACTACAATTGGCGTTGAGCGAAGAACAAATTGGCAAGACGGAAGCTCTTGTCAAAGCTGGGAAAGTTCCTTTATCACAATTGTACGACATCAAGGCACAAGCCGCCAATGATGAAGTGAGCCTGACAGAAGCGAAGAACAATGTAAAACTTGCCTTATTGGATTTGGCGCAAAGTTTGGAACTGGAACGGAACGAAGAAGCTTTTGACATTACTGCCCCGGAAGTTGACAATGCCATTACTGCATATATGGGAAGCATCTTGCCTCCAGACGATATTTACCGCCATGCCGTGAGTTACAAACCTCAAATCAAAGAGCAAGAGTATCTATTGGAAAGCATGAAGAAACAGCTGAAAGTGGTGCAATCCAACTATTATCCGAAACTCAACTTCGGGGCAAGTTACAGCAATGGTTACTACCATTATTATACGGGCGACGTCGAATTCCCATCATTCAGCGACCAGCTTTCACAAAATGGAAGAAAAACAATCGGTTTCTCTTTGAGCATCCCTTTGTTCAACCGTTTCCAAATCCGCAACAGCGTGCGTTCCACACGAATCGGCATACACAATCAAGAGTTGATGATGGAAAATGCCAAGAAGAGTTTGTATAAAGAAATCCAACAAGCCTACTACAATGCAACAGCAGCCCAAGAGAAGTATATCGCTTCCGGGAAATCGGTAAAGGCAAGTGAAGAAGCATTCCACTATGCGGAAGATAAATATAACGCAGGCAAAAGCACGGTGTTCGAGTTTAACGAAGCCAAGACAAAATATGCTAAGAGTTTGGTTGAAGAGGCACAAGCCAAATTCAGCTTTATCTTACGGGCTAAAATCCTGGACTTTTATAACGGGACACCCATCAAGTTGTAAGAGAAAGGCGGTGTGTCATAATTGCAAACTGCTGCGTTACTTTCGGAATTCGACCTCAGTCATTCACTTCAGTAAACTCCTGTCGGTTTCATCCTCAGTGTCTTGCATTTTGCTAATTCTGACACACCTTAAAGGGGCTGCATCAAAACTTTTGTTTTGACACAGCCCCTTTATATTTCCTGGTTTTGTCATTGCCACTTAACCGACTCATCAAAATCTCAACGCTCCCGGCTTCGGCGGCAATCTCCTGTTATTCGTTCTCCGGCTTATTCTTAAGTTCATTCCAAATCGAATAGCCAACTGCCGCTATCAACATAAGCAGAATCAAGAAACTGCTGTAAGCAGAAACATTCGCAGCCACAATATATCCTTCCGGCTTAAATTCAAAAACGATTTCATGCTTACCTGCTGGAATACGCATGGCACGAAGAATCCAATCCGCACGGAAATGATCAACCTGTTTCCCGTCTATTGTAACTTTCCAACCCGGTTGATAGTAGATTTCAGAGAAGACCGCCAATTGTTCGGTTTGCGCTTCTGAAGAATATACCAACTTATTCGGGCGATAAGAATCTAACTGGATTGTCGCCGTAGAATCAGTTTGAGGAGTAAATCCGCTTAATTGGGCAGAAAAACGCTTATCGACAACCGCCGTTTTCTTTGGATCAATCTTATCCAACGCTGCTATCTCCTCATCCGCATTCTCCACCAATGACAACTCCGTAGCAAACCAAGCATTTCCATCTGCGTAAGGATTGACCAAAGGAGGTTGCTGTGGATTATAGATGATATAACGAGTATTCAACATATTCAAAGTCGGGCAAACAGCAAAAACAGGCATGAAATCCTCCAAACTCTTTGCTTCCCCGAACACATCGATAATCGCATTCAGTTCGCCTTGCAAGCGATGTTCAATCAACTCATTATAGCGGCGCAACTTGGCAGCATGATATCCACCAACGGAATGATGGAAATAGGAAGTTTGCGTCTCTTGGAACGGATTATTCAAGTTGACAACACGGTAGTTGGATTTGTCTTGCAAGATTACTTTATCCGCCGTCGATTCCGTATATACATTCTTAATATCCTGTTTCGGATAAAAGCTGCCCTCATTCAAATAACGTTTATCAACTCCCCATAAATCCACACCAATCAATACTGCCATCACAATACTTACATACGTCGCCGTACTCTTTTTATCCTTTGATACTGCATACCAAGCAAGCAAAGCTGCTCCGATAAGAATGAACAACAGAGAACGCAAAGCATCAGAAGAGGCCAAAGAAGCTCTATCCATCAACAATGCATTGTAGAAATTCTCCGGCAATTGATACTGTGCGTCATAAGAAGAATGGAAATCAAGCAAGAGCGTAGGAGACAACCACAAGAGTAGGGAAAGTCCTCCGGTCAATGCCAAAGAGACATAAAAGCCACGCATAAAGGTTTTACGCTCCACCTTTCCTGAGAATATCTCCATCAATCCCCAAATTCCAATGATAGGTGCCACCATATTCGGAATGACTAATGCCATCTCCACAGTACGGAATTTATTGTACATTGGCAAATGGTGGAACATAAAGTCATTGAAGCCATCCAAATTACGGCCAAACGCCAAAAGCGTCATGAATAGCGCACCGGCAAACAGCCACCACTTCATCGGATTCTTGACGACAAACATGCCTAAGACAAACAAGAAGCAGACAATAGCTCCGAAATAGACCGGACCGGAAGTAAAGACCTTGTCGCCCCAATAAGTTGGCGCTTGTATCTCTTTACCCAATTTAGCTCCAGCCGCTTTCGCCTCTTTATAAAATTCGGAATCCTGTCCTAAAGTTCCTCCGGAACCTCCACCATACACATTCGGGACCAAAGTCGTCAACAATTCAGCTTTGCCATAACTCCAAGCAAAAGCATAGTCCTTGTCCAATCCCGATGACTTTTTCTCTACGACTCCAGCCGCATTCGGTTTAGGGGTCAATTCCGACTCACCACGGATGGAATGTTCGCCTAATTCCCAATTGCTATACAAAGTCTTGGCTCCAGGAAGAACTGCAACAATGGCACAAACAGCCATAATAGCCGTAACTTTGCCCAATTCCGCAAACTCCTTTGCTTTAACTTTAGCAACCAAGTAACCCATATAGATAAACAAACAAAGAAGGAAAAGGTAATAGGTTATCTGGATATGATTATTACTGATGGAAAGAGCCACGCCCAATAAGAAGAGAATAGCACCCCACAAGTATTTACGCTTAAACAACAATGTCATACCAGCCAAAGTAACAGGCATATATCCAATAACATATCCTTTTACAATATGACCTGCTTCGATAATGATGATGTTGTAAGAGGCAAGCGCAAAAGCAAAAGCCCCAGCCAACGCCAACCACCAACTGGCTCCCATCACACACATCAACAAATAGAAAGAGACAAGACCGATGAATATCATCGAAGCATCTGAATAACTAAGCGATTTGAACAGCTTATCAATGATAGAATAACGAGGCAAATCCGGTGCAGGATTCCCGTAACCGGCTATGTAAGGCATTCCTCCAAACATTGCGTCAGACCAAGCACTGAACTCTCCGGGAGCAGCACTTTCCTCAAACTCTTTCATTTGGCTTTGTCCCATTCCGGTTGCTTTGATATCATCTCCTTGGCGGAGCATTTTTCCATCCAAAACAGATGGAGAGAAATATGCTATTGTCACGATTAACAATACCAAAATCGCCACAATATGCTTCACCCATTTTTTTAGTAACTGCTGCATTTATTTCTGTTTAATAATTATCGTATTCTTAATTTCATTATTCCCTTTATGGTATTTCATACTCTTCCCTTGAACCACTTGGCTGAATAAAAACGGAGAGCGAACCATCCATGCAGGATAACGGTTGCAAATTTACCATAATATTTACACATAATATCATATCGCTCTTTCAAAGATGCTTTTCGTTGCCGCGTAGAGAGCCCTTCATCCAAATAGTTACTCAAAACCATCTTGGTATTATAGATAAACGAGGCTTGCTTCATACAACGAATACACCAATCATAATCGGAACTCAAACGATACTGCAAGTCATACTCAGGGGCAATCGTTCGTTTCGCTATGAATGACTGGTGGCAGACCAGCATGCCCATCCGGAAACTTTTCCATGTCAAGTTCTCCGGAGCCTTAAGGCGGCGCATTCCAATCATCCGTCCTTGGGCATCAACAATGGCAGTCTCGCCATAGATGATATCAGGCAAACTCTTCTTCTTGCCAATCTTCATAACGATTCGTTGGATCGTATCGGCAGTTTGCAACGTATCACCGGCATTGATGAACCAAACATAATCGCCTGTGGCATGTCTTAACCCTTTGTTCATCGCATCATACAACCCTTTGTCCGGTTCACTCACCCAAAATGAAATGCCGGGAGCATATTGCTTGATGATATCCACAGTTCCATCTGTCGATCCTCCATCTATAATCACATATTCTACATGAGGATAAGATTGGCTCAATATGCTAAGTACAGTCCGTTCAAGCCAATGGGCTGCATTATAAGTAATTGTGATAATTGTAAATTTAGGGGATATATCCATAACTATATCTTTTAATCTAAATACTCTTCAATATGATAACGGGGGCGCTGCTTAACTTCCAAATATATTTTCCCTACATATTCTCCTGCAATTCCAATGGCTATCAATATCAAGCTGCCTAAAAACCATACGGAAATCATCAAGGAAGCCCAACCGGCAACCGTTTCTCCTCCAAACCATGAATATAGCGTATATCCAATCGCTATCAAGCTGCAAAACAGAAACAGGAAACCCAATGAGGCAATGAGACGAAGCGGACGGATGGAAAAAGAGGTAATGCCATCAACTGCAAAATTAAACATTTTATGCAGGGAGTATTTAGTCGTTCCTCCATTCCGCTCATTCCTGTCATAATAGACATAAGCCGCATTGCACCCCAATTGAGGAATGATTCCACGCAAGAAAAGATTCCTTTCCGGATATTCTTCCAACAATCGGATGGCAGAATTGCTCATTAACCTGAAATCAGCATGATTATAGATAGTCTTTGCTCCCATTAGAGTCATGCAACGATAGAACATGTGGGCAGTCGTTCGCTTGAAAAATGTGTCTTTCTTCCGGGAACGGCGGATTCCATAGACAATATCAACCCCTTGTTGATAGGCATCCAGCATTTCTCTTATGCAATTGACATCATCTTGCAAGTCTGCATCAATGGATATGACGACATTGCTCCTGCTCCCCGCTTGCAACAATCCAGCCATCAACGCATTCTGTTGCCCCGAATTGATAGACAGGTTCAGTCCTTTCACCCGGTTATCTTTTTCATGGAGATGACGGATGAGATCCCAAGTATTGTCACCGCTCCCGTCATTTACGAACAAAATGTAACTGTCCGCTGCCACTCTCCCTTCCTCAACCAACTGATTGGTCAAGTGTATCAATATGCCGGCTGTTTCCTTGAGAATCAGTTCTTCATTGAAACAGGGAACGACTATGGATAAACGAGGAGACTTCATATTTTGTTTTAATCTTTTCAACCCTTCTATATTCCGAAAACAAAAATAGGCAATTATTTTCAATGACGGCTGATTTCATCATACAAATCCATATATCGTTTTGCCACGACACCTTCCGCATAACTATTCTGAACCTTGGCGAGGCAGGCTTCCGTCAACTCTTTGTTATCAAGATGTTCCAATACCCATTCAATGCCTTTTGCCAAATCCGCCTCATTCGCATGGTCTGCAACATAACCATTCTTCAAATGGTCAATCATCTCCGGAACACCTCCTGTTCGGAATCCGACACAAGGTGTTCCACATGCCATCGCTTCCATGACCATGTTGGGCAGATTTTCATCTAAAGAAGAGATGACAAATAAATCTACCGCATTGTATAAGGAAACTATCTTCTTTTCATCCGACAAGTAACCTAACGAATGTATCGGCACCGGGACAAGTTCTTGTATCTCGCTTTTCACCTGCCCAAAGACAACTAACTCTACGGGTTGTTTCAACAAAGGCAAAGCTTTCAGGAGATAATTTACCCCTTTGCGTTCGTCCGTCACATTCAAAGCACCAAAAAGAATCAATCGTTTATCTTGTGGCAATGACAAATCTTTACGGCATTTGCTTTTATCGGAAGGTCGGAACAACTTCGTATCTATCGGATTTGGAATATCCACAACCCGCTTTCCACGCAGCAATCCACTTTTCTTAGCTAACGCAGCAATCCAGTTGCTACAGCCCACAAACGAAATGTCTGCCTTTTTATATATTTGCTGTTTCTTCTGATATATCTGCGTAGACAAGTCTTTATCGGCATGGCTGTCCAAATAGAAACAAGAGCCGCACATCTGATGGAAAGATTGACAGTCGCTTGCATAATGGCAAACCCCTGTATATGACCACATATCGTGCATAGTCCAAACAATAGGCTTCCCCAATGCAGCCAACTGCTTGATATCATTTAATGACAAGAAGCCCTGGTTTATCCAATGCAAATGAATAACGTCCGCCTCTCTTACACATGGCAAGCGGCTGATGTCTGTTCCAGTATTCGCTATCGAGACCCTGAACAGTTGCGAACGGTTAAAATGGTTGTGTAGAAAGATAACAGCTCTTTCCCAATAAAAACGAATCCGATTGAGAAGATGACTACAACGACCTTTCTCAACGGTTTCGATCCAATCCTCTTCCCGCTCCTTATGCAAGACACACATTTGCACAGAAACGCCCTGTTTTCGCAAAGCCCTCAACAGGCGGGCAGCAGCAACCGCTGCCCCGCCGGTACGAGAAGAGGTGTTCAATAATACTACTTTCATATCCTGTATTCTTTACCAACAACCATCATTGGTTTAATGATTCATTTGAAACGGATTCTCTTTGACATATATCTTATAGCCCTTGATTCCACCAGGCACCTCTTTTTCCATTCTCGGCAAATATTGGATACCCGTAAGCGTGCGCTTGCTACCTAAATCAATGACAATTGCATGAGGATATGGCATATCTTTGACTGTGCTCCAATAAGTAGACTCTTGCAAATCAAACACTTTATCAGCGGACCGATTCACATTGGCTACATCTTCGCTATCCGCATATTTGACAGTCCAAGGTTCCCGGGAAATACGGTTCCCGTTTTCATCCAACGCATACAATTCGGCAATACATGCCAACTCCTTTCCATCCAAAGCATCCAATGCCTCAACACATAAATAACGGCCTGTTACAGGTTTCTCAAACTTAACATCCTTCCATCCGTTGCCGGAAGCAAAACTACCCGTTGCCACTGCCGTTTCACCCTTTAAATCCAACGACTCCCCATCCGCACGATGAGTCAATGGCTTTTGTACTTGCAACTGATCCAACAAAGGTTGTGCCAAACCTTCGGAACGGGTTTCACGCGGTCCGATAATATCAAACACCAACACTTCATTTTCTCCCTTTTTAAGCCAACAGCCAGGCACATAGAGAGTTTGTTGCGGACCTATTTCCCAAATACGTCCTAAAGATACCCCGTTCACATAGACCAAACCTTTGCCCCATGTCTCGAAATTCAAATACGAATCACTTGGTTTATCAAGCGTGAAAGTTGCACGATAACAACCCGGTGTACGTTCCTCTTCTGCGAATACTTGCTGCGTAAGAGGTTTGAATTTCATATTCTTAAAGAATTCATATTCCACACCAAGGTTAAAAACCTTCCAGTTCTTCAAGTCACATACAAAAGGATGCCCGTCCATATCAACCGTCAACGTGACATTCTTCGTGATTCCTTTGAAGTCTTTTATGGCAACACCATAATTAATACGCCCCATCGCTTCCACAAAGATATCCAATTGCGCTCCTTTTTTACATGGCGGAAGCATAATCTGCTTTTCATCATTCCGTCTGTCTATCTTACCAATATACTGACCATCCAAATAAACACGGGCATAGTCATGGACATCATTGACCGTCAAGAGAGTTTTGGTTGACATTCCAGGAAGTGTTGTACGATAAACAATGCTGCCGTAACCTTGGTCATACTCTTCCATCGTATGAATATCGACATCCTCTTTTGCAGCAGGCAAATTCTGGAAAATCGGAGCATACTCAACAAATTGGAAAGCTGGTATCCTGATTGGCTTGATAGTCGCCGGGACTTTCGACAGTTTCTCGCCATACATATATTTAGAAAGAGTTTTACGTAACGTCCAATACTTAGGTGTTGTCTGTCCGGATTCACTAATCGGCGCATCGTAATCATAAGAAGTAACATCTGGCGCATAACCCGGAGAGTTCGCACCTGCCCAATGTCCCCAATTAGTACCTCCGTGAGTCATATACAAACTAAAAGATATGCCTTTGGAAAGCATCTCATCGATTCCTGACACCATCAAATCCGCAGGACGTGTTTCATGATTAGCTCCCCATTTGTCGAACCATCCGCTCCAAAACTCACTGCACATCAAAGGGCTCTCTGGACGGAGTTCCTTCAGCAAGGCAAATTGTTGGTCGATATTGGCTCCCGTTCCAAAGTTCATCGTCCATAACAAGTCATCCAATCCGTTTTTCGTAAAATTGGACGACCAGTCACATTGGAAAAGGGTGACATCCCTGAAGTTTTCCCTCACAATATCTCGCACATTGGAAACATATTCTTTGTTCTCGGCATAAGCTCCGTACTCGTTTTCTACCTGCACCATGATAATCGGTCCGCCATTTTGAATGGTCAAATCCTTTACTTGCTTGCCAACTTCCTTTTCAAAGATAGAGACTCTCTCCAAAAAATAAGAATCATTTGTGCGGAGTTGGATATCCTTTTTTTTCAGCAACCACCATGGCAATCCGCCCATTTCCCACTCGGCACACACATACGGACCGGGACGTAATATCACATACATTCCGTTCTTCTGGCACAATCGGCAAAATTCAGCCAAATCATTCTGACCTTCAAAATTGAAAACCCCAGGTTGCTCTTCGTGCACATTCCAAAACACATAAAGGCAAACGGTATTCATGCCCAAAGCTTTACATAACTGGATACGTTGTTCCCAATAAGGACGCGGTATTCGTGGATAATGCAGTTCGGCTGCCTTCACAACAAATGGTTTCCCGTTTAACAGGAACGTTCCGTTACCAATAGTAAAGTCCGATTGTACTGCTGCAATTTCTGTACTATGTTTCACTTCGCCCGCATCATTCTTTGTATGGGCAAATAGAGACGTGCTGAGCCCGAATGACGCAGCCAAACTTAAACAGATGGTTGTTATCTTATTCATGGTTCTAATTTTAACGTCAGTTCAATGAATTATAATATTTAATCGATAGTAATAAATACATTTGTAGTATTCAATGATGCCATGACATCTACAAACTCCTATCACTATGTTTACCGAAAGCAAAGTTATTGAAATATTTTGTTTAACAGATAATTTCATCAAGTAATCTTATAAAACAGCATTTAAACGGCATTTTAACGCTGTTTAAACGCTGTTTAAATGGTATTTTATTCTATGATGGAGTGGCAGTTGAAGCAAGTGCATAACTTGTTGATTTCCATAGGATAAAATGTATTGAAAAAAACATACCGTTGTTTTTTCAAAAACGTCCAATGTTTTTCTGAAAACGTCCAATGTTTTTTCAAAAACGTCCAATGTTTTTTTCAAAACAACGGTATGTTTTTGAGGAAAGAAAAAAGGGTAAAAAAAAGCGGTTCCAACCGTTGTCAGAACCGCTTAAACATTCTTCAACAATGTTTAGTGTAAGCTGCGAAGAATAAAATTAACTATAAAAAATTATTTATGATTCAAGATTTCCATCGTATCTGATGCAATCATGAATTCTTCATCTGTAGGAACTACAATGACTGTCACCTTGCTGTCCGGAGTACTGATTACCATCTCTTCTCCACGCATACGGTCATTCTTTTGAACATCAATCTTCATGCCCATGTATTCCATGTCTTGGCAAACAACACGGCGAGTTTCCCATTGGTTCTCTCCTACGCCACCTGTCCAAACCAAAATATCGCAACCATTCATGGCAGCAGCGTATGCTCCAATGTATTTCTTAATGCGATAATTATACACGTCAAGAGTCATGATGGCCTGCTTATTGCCTGCAGCAACTGCCGCTTCGATTTCACGCATATCAGAAGATACACCAGAAAGACCGGCAACACCACTTTTCTTGTTAATCAATGTAGACAAATCTTTTGCAGAAAGGTTTTCTTTCTCCATGATGAATGGAATAGCTCCAGCATCCACATCACCGCAACGTGTTCCCATCAATAATCCTTCTGTCGGAGTCAATCCCATGGTTGTATCAACACATTTACCATTCATGATTGCCGCGATAGAACCACCATTACCGATATGAGCTGTGATAATCTTCTGGTCTTCATATTTCACACCTAAGATTTCACAAGCACGTTTGGAAACATAACGATGGCTGGTTCCGTGGAAACCATAACGGCGAATACCATATTTAGTATAATATTCGTAAGGCAAGCCATACATATATGCCTTAGGCGGCATGGTCTGATGGAAAGCAGTATCAAATACTCCGACTTGAGGAATACCCGGAATCAAAGCTTCCATTGCTGCAATACCTTTCAAGTTAGCAGGATTGTGCAACGGAGCCAAGTCGGAACATTCTACCATTTTATCCAATACCTCTTTGTTCAACAAAACACTGGAAGCAAATTTTTCACCACCGTGAACAACACGATGACCAACAGCTTCTATCTCTTTGAAGTCCTTGATACAACCGTAAGTAGCATCGGTCAAAACGCTCAATATAAACTGAATGCCTGCCTGATGTTCTGGAATATCCTTCTCTAAAACGACTTTCTTGCCATCTTTGTCTGTCAATTTCAAGAATGCTCCCGGCAAACCGATTTTCTCAATTCCACCTTGTGCCATGACATTTCCAGATGTCATGTCGAATAACTTATACTTAATAGAACTACTACCGCAGTTCAAAACCAATATTTTCATGTCTTTCTAATGCAATATTAAATTTATCTTATTTAGCTGCTTTCGCACCAATAGCCTGGTTACAAGCAATTGCCACCATTTTATAAATGTCGTCTACAGAACAACCACGTGAAAGGTCATTTACCGGAGCAGCCATGCCCTGCAAGATAGGACCAACAGCCTCAGCTCCACCCAAACGCTGAACCAATTTGTAAGCGATATTACCAACTTCCAATGTCGGGAATACCAATACATTTGCCTTACCAGCGATTTCACTTCCCGGAGCTTTCTGCGCAGCTACCTTCTCTACCAAAGAAGCATCAGCCTGCAATTCACCATCAATCTTCAATTCAGGAGCCATTTCTTTAGCCAAACGAGTAGCCTCAACTACTTTGTCAACCATTTCGTGAGATGCGCTGCCCTTTGTTGAGAAACTCAACATAGCTACACGCGGTTCGATGTTGGCAATGTGACGAGCTGTTTGTGCAGTAGCCACAGCAATGCTTGCCAATTCCTGAGCATTAGGGTTCGGCATAACAGCACAGTCGGCAAAAATCAACAAACCATTTTCACCATATTGCGGAGTTTTTGTAAACATCAAGAAAGCACCAGAAACACAGCTCATGCCCGGAGCCGTTTTAATAATCTGCAAAGCAGGACGCAAAACATTGCCGGTTGTGTTCAAAGCACCAGCGATTTCACCATCAGCATCACCCGCTTTGATAATCAAACAAGCCAAATACAAAGGATCCTCTACCAAGACAGCTGCTTTTTCAGGAGTCATTCCCTTCTTTTGGCGGATCTGAACCAACAGATTTATATAGTCCTCTTTCTTGGCGTGTTGTTCTTTCGGGTTGATGATAGTTGCACCAGAAATGTGGTCCAAACCGAAATCGGTAGCCAATTTGTGGATTTCATCCGGATTACCAATTAAGATAATGTCAGCAACGCCATCAGCAATCAGACGGTCTGCTGCTCTCAATGTTCTTTCCTCAGTTCCTTCAGGAAGAACAATGCGCTGCTTGTTCGCTTTTGCACGCGCTATAATTCCTTGCATCAAGTCCATAATGGAAATATTTTTATTGTTTATGTTGTTAGTTCCGTAAATACATCTTTACGCTACAAAGGTAGGGATATTTGCAATATTGAGTTTGCAAAATGCAACTTTTCTTTCACCTCATCCAAGTAATTCAGAACATTTAACACTCCATTTCTTCACTTCATTCCTCCCTTTTCCTTTCATTTATCCATTCAAGGCAAATGAGGCTATTAAGGAAGGGGAAACGCTTGTTTTCTCATCTTGCCTTCTGGAGATTTTCCAATCTTTTTCTTAAAAAAATTTGCAAATCTAAGAAAAAGCACTACCTTTGCACACGAATCAAATGCGGCTGTGGTGTAATTGGTAGCCACGTCAGACTTAGGATCTGATGCTTCACGGCGTGGGGGTTCGAGTCCCTTCAGCCGCACAACAAAACTCCATGTAAACATTATAAAGGTTTGCTTGGAGTTTTATTTTTAATAACCAATTTCAATCTTCATAACGAATGAAAAGCACAGTTCATCTTTTTCTATACATCTTTATCCTGATAAGTTCAGTAGCTCAGCGTGCAACCGCACAAGAGACATTGGGAGAACAATTGCGCCAAGTCATCCAAGGGAAGGCGGCAACTGTGGGAGTAGCTGTTATTTTCAATGGTTCCGAATTGGTTTCCGTCAACAATATGTACCGTTATCCGATGATGAGCACATATAAATTCCATCAAGCTCTTTCGGTTGTTGATTATTTGCACAAGCACGACAAAAACCTGGCGACGGAAATCTTGGTGAAGAAATCGGATTTGTTGGCAAACACGCATAGTCCTCTCCGGGATGCTAATCCTAATGGCAACTTCCAAATAACAGTTGGCGATTTATTAAAGTATTCATTGATTGAAAGTGACAACAATGCTTGTGACATTCTGTTCAAATACATCGGAGGTCCTCTCGTAACTGAAAAATACATTCACGGTTTAGGCATAAAAGATGTAGCGATTTCGCAAACTGAGGCAAAGATGATGGAGTCGGAAGATAACTGTATGCTGAATTGGACGAAACCATCAGCTGCCGTATTGCTGCTTGAAACCTTCTTGCAGAACCAAATGTTCAGCAAGAATGAAGTCCTTTTCTTAGAAAGAGCCATGGCAGATTGCAAAACCGGCAATAATAAACTAAAAGCGGGTCTGCCAAAGCAGGTATTGTTCGCACACAAGACCGGAAGTTCAGGAAGGAATGAGTTTGGTTATAAAGTTGCGGACAATGATATGGGATTCGTGGTTTTCCCGAACGGTCAATATTATACAATTGCCGTTTTTATAATGAATTCAAGAGAGACTGACCAAGAGAACGCCAAGATTATGGCAGACATTTCAAGGACAGTGTATGAGTATTTCGTAAATAATTATCACAGCTGACAATATTAATATTTTTTATATATGCAAACGATTGGTTTCATATAAAAGTCTATATATTTGCGCTGTGGTTTTTTCATAATAGTATTAGATTTAAGGTTAACAAGTTGATTAGGGGTTGTCGTGAGACAGCCTTTAATTGTTTTTAGACGGTGTGTCATAATTGCAAATTGCCAAAGACAATTGTTCTGACACAATCCCGTATTAATTCACAAACACATCAAATGATTTGGAATCCAATCTTCTGAAGGGTTTCTTGCTCCTCTAAAGTAGCATGTGCTATTTGATAAGCTTTCGGTTCACGCGGATGGTCATAATGATTCCGCAAGTACTCAAACGAAGATGGTTCATTACGCAATTTATGGTCAATGACTTCCGGATTAAATGTCCGAAGGAAAGCCTGCTCGATTCGATGATGGTCAAAATCATTCAAATCAATTATGGGATTTTCAGGAGATGGAGGCACAACTTCCGACAAATGTTCGAAGTGAATAGAGAAGAAAGAAGCAATCGCCTCCAAACACATACGCGTAGCTGTCGCTTTCCCGTCCGCAGAAAAACCGGCAATATGTGGAGAGGCTATTGAAGAGGTTTGCAATAAATCCATATCAATGTCCGGTTCATTCTCCCAACAATCTATTATCGTCTCTTTAACAATTCCTGTCCGGCAAGCATCTAAAAGAGCTGTCGTGTCGTGTACAGAGCCGCGGCAGCTATTGACAAACCAACAACCCGGCTTCATCTTTTCAAAGAATGCCTTGTCCGCCAAATGGAAAGTCGGATATTTCCCTTCCCGGGTAAATGGAACATGCAGAGTGACAATATCCGCCTCTCCCAACAAATCATCCAACGGCAAGAATCCATTGCTCCCTTCTTTCTCCGCTCTTGGCGGGTCATTTCTCAGCACTCGCATTCCCAACAACGTTGCTAACCGCTCCACTTGTTTACCAACATGGCCAACACCTATAATACCGATACTTTTCCCTTTCAGGCTTGCATTTCCCTCTCTCTGCGCCAATACCAAAAGGGAAGAGATGACATACTGAGCCACAGACGGGGCATTGCAACCTGGAGCGTTCCGCCAAGCAATCCCGTTCGCTTCGCAATAATGAGTATCAATATGGTCAAAACCGATGGTTGCTGTGGTAATCAATTTGACTTTGCTATCCCGAAGAAGCTGCGGCGTACATTTATCAATGCTGCGCACAATCAAGGCATCTGCGTCTTTTATGGCTTCGGGTGTAAATCCTTTGGCAGACAAATAAACAACATCTGCCGAAGGCTCAACTACCCCTTTCAAGAAAGGAATGGTCGTATCTGCTACTATTCTCATCTTTATATGATTTATACTATCTCGTTTTATAATAAGCCACGGATATAATCTATCCAACCCAACTCGTTGACAAAGATAAGTCCAATAGCTATCGGGGCAATGTATTTAACGAAGAAAGCGTATGTATTAAAGAAATAGAACCGGATTGTGCCCTCATTGGTCATGGAATCTTTTAACACCTTCTTTTGGACATGCGTCCCGACAAAGATACAGATAAACATCCCGCTCAAAGGCAACATGATTTTAGCCGTCACATAATCCAACAAGTCAAAAAGAGGCATACCAAAGAGAGAAAGTCCTTTCGCCGCTCCTAATGACAAAGAACAAAGGATTCCCAAAAGGATGATTCCAAGAGAAACGAAAAAGGCTGCTTTTTTACGGCTCATACGATGCTCTTCCAACACATAAGCAGTCACGACTTCATGCAAAGAGATGACAGAAGTCAAAGCTGCCAAGGCTAAAAGTACAAAGAACACAAATGACCAAAGGGAGCCGAGCGGCATCTGTTCAAAGACATTCGGCAAAGTAATGAACACTAACGATGCACCACTGGTCGGTTCTATGCCAAAACTGAAAACAGCCGGGAATATCATAAAGCCTGCCAAAACAGCGACCAAGGTGTCTAAAACAGCTACTTGGACAGCCGTTTGTTGTATGCTTACATCCTTCTTGAAGTAAGATGCGTACGTAATAAGACACCCCATTCCAATACTTAAAGAAAAGAAGGCTTGCCCCATCGCACTCAATACAACAGATGAATTTATCTTGTCCAACTGCGGACGGAGCAAGAAATCCAATCCGACAGAGGCATTGGGCAATGTCAAGGAACGAACGCACAAGGCTATTAATATCAAGAATAGTACAGGCATCATCACTTTCGACGCACGTTCTATTCCTTTCTCCACACCACAAATAATAATGACATGAGTAATAACGACAAATAAGACCGTCCAAATGATTGGGCGCCACGTACCAGAAGAGAAAGTGGCAAAATCGTTAGTGAAATCTGAAGCACTCTTCCCTTCCAAGGAGCCAGTAAATGCCTGAAAGATGTATTCGAGTGTCCAACCGGAAACCACCGAATAGAATCCTAATATCAGGAATGCTGCTAAAACGCCATTGTATCCGATGTACTTCCATTTAGTTCTTGGTGCCAACTCCATAAACGCCCCAGCCGTATTTCGATGAGTAGCTTTACCAATGAAAAGTTCGGTCATCATCACTGGCAATCCCAAGAATAGAATACATAGCAAATAGACAAGTAAAAAGGCCGCGCCACCGTTTGAGCCAACCATATAAGGGAAACGCCAAATGTTTCCCAATCCTACAGCGCAACCAACCGTTGCCATGATTACTCCTATCTTACTTCCAAATGTTACTCTTTTAGCTGACATACTTGTTCTATTTTACCATCTTTAATATGAATCGTCCTGTCCGTGTCCGACGCCAATTGCTCGTCGTGCGTCACGATAACGAATGTCTGCTTCATTTTGTCCCGTAATTCAAAGAAAAGCGAATGTAGTTCCTCTTTGTTACGTGTATCCAAGCTACCGGATGGTTCATCCGCCAAAATGACTGCCGGATGATTGATAAGGGCACGTGCCACAGCGACCCGCTGTTTCTCTCCGCCCGACAATTCCGCCGGCTTATGGCTCATTCGGTCGCTTAACTTAAGGAAGTCCAGGATTTCTTTGGCTCGCTTCTCAGCCTCGGCTGCATTATCTTTGGCTATTAATGCTGGAATCATGACGTTTTCCAAAGCCGTGAACTCTGGCAAAAGCTGGTGAAATTGAAAGACAAAACCAATATTGCGGTTACGAAATGCCGATAGCTTCGTTTCAGACAATGATAGCACATCTGTGTCTTGAATCCATAATGAGCCATTATCCGGTTTATCCAATGTTCCCAATATTTGAAGCAAAGTTGTTTTTCCCGCTCCACTCGGACCGACAATGGAAACTATTTCACCTTGATTTATTTCCAAATCGATTCCTTTGAGCACCTGTAAAGAGCCAAAGCTCTTCTTTATATCTTTCGCTACAATCATTTGATTCAATTCTCAATGTTATGTACCATTCGTTATTATATTCGCCGCAAAAGTAATAAAATAGTAGCAAATATCAGCAATAATAGAACATTATATATCCTTAGACGGAATTATCATGGAATCTTTCTCTCCTTTATAAAGTACGTTTAGACCCGTTTTTATAATTGCCGTTTCAAAGCAGATGGTTTTCGGCTACAAACTTCCATAAAGGAGCGGCATGGAGAGCTTGCTTGATTTGGTCAGTTTGAAGCAATTCCAACACCTCCTCTTTCGACAAAATATGGACACTCAAATCCTCGGTGGCTTCCAAATGCTGCGAAGAAACAGGTTCCACATCCGTAGCCAAATAACAATAAGTCCAGTTAGTCATGGCACCGGGATTGGCTCCAAGTTTCATATATTCCACCCAATTGCCATTCCCGTATCCCGTTTCTTCGTACAATTCCCGTTTAGCGGCGTCCATAGGAGAAGCATCCGTCGGGTCACAAACACCGGCACAAAGTTCATAACGCACCTCTTGTATGCCGTGGCGATATTGACGGATAAAAACGAACTTCTGGTCTTTTGTAATGGCAAGGACACAGATCCACATTGGATATTCAAGAATATAAAAACTGGGGATATGATTTCCATTGGGTAATAAAACATGGTCTTTGCGTGCAGTCAACCAATTATCTTTATAAAGGTAAGTAGACTCCAACACCTTCCACATCTTTCCGGGTTCTTTAATTTCGTTTTCCATGCAATAAGACTTTAATTAAAAAGTGCATCCTATCGGATTGGAATCCAATAAGAATGCACTTCCGTTATTTTATCGAGCCATTTTTACTCAGCTTCAGCAATCTTTTCCAATGTCAAAGTAATGAATTTCCATGAATCTTCCACGGAAGCGATACGCACTGCTTCTTCAGGAGAATGAGGATGTGCGATATCCGGACCTATTGAAATCATATCCATATTTGGATAAGCTCCTTGAATGATACCACACTCCAATCCTGCATGGACAACTTTCACTGCTGCTTCTGTATGGAACAATTCTTTGTAAGCTTGCTTCATGACAGACAAGATAGGAGAATCAATATTAGGGCTCCAGCCGTTAAATCCGTGACATTCTTCCACCTTGGCTCCTGCCATAGCAAATACGCTCTCCAAGCTGGAGCATAACGCTGCCTTTTTGGACTCAGAAGAGCTACGAAGCATGATACGGATATCTATCAACTCTTCGTCTGTCTTCACAATTGCCAAATTGGATGAAGTTTCTACAATTCCCGGGAAGTCATGCAACATGGAAATAACTCCATTCTGGCATCCTTCTATAGCATTGATGAAATCATCCTGGATCTCTTCCGGGATTAATGTCTTTGGCAATTCCGCCATTTCAGCCGTGAAGCTAATCTTATCTTCTATTCCCTTGTATTCCTTTTGGTACATTTCTTGATAATCTGAGACTAATTCCCACAACGCCTCAACATTATCTCCAGGTATCGTAATAATAGCTTCCGATTCTCTTGGAATGGCATTATACATATTTCCTCCTTCGACAGAAGACAAACGTGCGCCATAATCACAAACAGCCTCCTTCAAGAAGCGGAACATCAACTTATTGGCATTGGCTCTGCCCAAATCGATGTCCATTCCAGAGTGTCCTCCCTTCAGCCCTGTCAAAAATAGCTTAACAGCCACATCTCCTTCCGGGATATAAGTGTCTTCCTTGAATTGGAAAGTAACTACCATATCAAGTCCACCGGCACAACCCACATAAAGTTCCCCAAGCGTTTCAGAGTCACAGTTCAACAATATATCGCCCTTCAACAAACCAGGTTTCAATCCAACTGCACCATCCATGCCTTGCTCTTCATCTATGGTAAATAGAGCCTCAATAGGACCATGTTTTAGATTATTGTCTGCCAATACTGCCATAATCAATGCTGCACCCATTCCATTGTCAGCACCCAGTGTCGTGCCACGAGCCTTAACCCATTCACCATCCACATAAGCATCTATCGGATCTGTCAGGAAATCATGTTTGACCGAAGAGTTCTTTTGAGGAACCATATCCAAATGAGCTTGCAGCGTAACAGTCTTACGACCTTCCAAGCCAGAAGTAGCAGGCTTACGTATAATCACATTGCCAACTGTATCCTGCAGCGTTTCCAAACCTAATCCTTTTCCAAATTCGTAGACATAACGAGTTACGGCCTCCATGTGCCATGTTGGACGAGGAATTTGTGTTAGCTCATAAAAATAGCCCCAGACTGCTTTCGGTGAAAGCTCTTTAATCTCTGCTGACATAACTTATAGAATTAAATAATTAATATTTCCACTTCAGCAATCCTCCTCTGCTGGTTGGACTCATCCATGGTATTCAAAATAATTTCAAATGTTTGAGGTCTTGCTGCTGCGGTTGAGAATCGGCAAAATCATCACGCCAAACAAGCCGCATAACCCAGTCCACACCGTCTGTATGGTATGTACGACCAAAGCAAAAGCCGCTGCATCATTCTCCTTGACACCAAAACAGACCAACGTGGAAATTACCATGAAATGCCAAGGTCCTATTGCTCCTTGCACTGGAACAGCAACCCCGATACTGCTCATCGTAAAAGCTATCAAGCCAACAGACAAGCCTAAATCCATGGTAAAATCAAAAGCATAAAAAGTAATGTAGAAATAGAGGAAATAACCCAGCCAAATTAATACTGTCTGAATCAAGAACTTTCCTTTCTTTTTCATTACCCAAAAGCTTTGGATGCCAGTCCAAACATTCTTCAACATTCCTTTCAGCTTTTGAACCAGCGTAAAGTTACTCATATATTTGAATACAAACCAAATCAAAAAGCAAGAAATTACAAGAAAAACATAAATCCAAATGGAATGGAACATAGAATGGAAGCCTTCTATCAATTGTGGGTTCTGATGGAAAAACGAAAGGAAGAAATCGATATGGAATGTAAATATGAACAAAGTTATCAATCCGACTGCTACAAAATCGCTGACCCGGTCTATCAACAGCGTGCCTAACAGCTTCGTGAATGAGAGTTTATCGTATTTGGTCAACATGCCACAACGCCAAACTTCTCCTACTCGCGGAAGGACCAAGTTCACTGCATAATTGCCCAAGACGGCATAAACAGCATTCCGCATCCTGAACTTCTCCCCTAATGACTGGATGAGCAAGCCCCAACGTAATCCACGCATCACATTCGCTCCAAGCCCAAACAGCAAAGAAAAAAGGATAATCCGATAATCCACTCCGGTTCTAATAACGCCCCAAATTTCCGACAAATCCATATTCCGATATAGGAACCATAGGAGCAAACAGCCTAAAACAAGAGGAAGAAAGACTTTAATTGATACACCTGCAATGCTTTTTATGTTCATCTGACGCAATAATCTTTAAATAATTTGTACTTTTGTAACCTGCAAAGACATGGCGATAGTGAACATAACCAGTCAAGCAGGCTTGAACGGTTATGCAGGACGCTTGTCTCTGTTCAATTTTGGAACAAAGATAAGCATATTATTGAAGTTGGCAAGCATATAAAAAGAATGAGATTAGTAAAACCGAAAAAAGCGTTAGGACAGCATTTCTTGAAAGATTTGCAGATTGCGGAGCGGATTGCCGATACGTTAAAAGAGTACGTAGGAACGCCCGTACTGGAAATCGGTCCGGGAATGGGTGTGCTTACCCAATTCTTATTAGAAGCGCAACACGACTTGAAAGTCGTAGAGTTAGACCAAGAGTCCGTAGAGTATTTGGAACAGAACTTCCCGGACTTGAGAGGGCGTATCATTGCGAAAGATTTCCTCAAATTAGACCTTTCCCAATTATATGACGGGCCTTTTTGCGTCATTGGAAATTATCCATACAATATATCCAGCCAGATATTCTTTAAGGTTCTTGACTATAAAGACCAAATTCCATGCTGTTCGGGCATGATTCAAAAAGAGGTGGCTGAACGGTTGGCTGCAGGACCAGGCAGCAAGACTTATGGCATCATCAGCGTCTTGCTGCAGGCTTGGTATGACATCGAATATCTTTTCACCGTTCATGAAAATGTATTCGACCCGCCTCCAAAGGTGAAAAGTGCGGTTATCCGAATGACCCGCAACCAGCGTCAACACTTGGAATGTGACGAAAAACTGTTCAAGACTGTTGTAAAGACTACTTTCAACCAACGGCGCAAGACGTTAAGGAACTCGATCAAACCTTTGTTAGGAAAAGAGTATCCGGATTATAGCCAAACGATATTCGACAAGCGTCCGGAACAATTGTCAGTCGAACAGTTCATCGACTTGACCCTCCAAGTGGATGCATGGCTGAAAAGTCAACAATAGAGATCAGGGAAAAGCGGCGACATGAAAAGAAAGCCGCCAATATTAATGCTCATATAATTCCTGCAAATGGAAAAGCTCAATAAAGACAGCGGTATGTTTTCTTCCAAGCCTTTTGGATGGGCAATACTGTTGTTTGTTTTATTGCTGCTGCCCAATATCATGGTTGCATGCTTGGGCAGCGATTTAGACGGAAATCCTCTTAAGCGGGTCGCTTATTTGATTATGTCCATACTTTTGGTGTTGTTGCCATCCGTGTTCATGCGATGGCGACGCTATTTCTTGTGGATGGGCGTGTTTTTCATCTTCTCTCCCATAGAAATCGGGCATGTGGTCTTTTGCAAGATGCCTATTTCTACCGGGCTAATCACCTCTTTGTTCCATACCAATTTTAAAGAGACATTTGAATTGGTAGGAGCCATTTACTATTACTTGATTCCATTAGTCGCTCTCATCTTTTTTTACTATTGGGTGGCTTCTACTAAAATTCCCAAAGAATGGACTTGGAGCAAAAGTTGGAAACGGGGACTGTTACTTTCGTTTGTCCTGTTCAATGTAGGATTATGGGGAGCTATGTGGAAATTATCCCAATCCACCGACCATCTGTTTACATTATATGCCAATACAAATGCTGCTTTCAAAGGTAAATACAAGAAAGTTTACCCGACGGATTTGGTTTATGCAGTTGGAGAGTTCCTTTATTTGGAACGTAAAATCAAGATTATGAATAAACGTTTGGTTGATTTCTCCTTCCAAGCTAAAATAGCGAAGGGAGTACCGGAACGGGAGATTTATGTTTTGGTAATCGGGGAATCTTCCCGCTACGCCAACTTCTCAGTGAACGGCTATCACAGGAAAACTTCCCCCAATTTGGATAGCACGAAGAATCTTATCTCCTATTCCAAGGCAGGGGCGGAAGCCAATCTGACTGAAGTGGCATTGCAACTGTTGCTGACCCGTGCCACTGCCGATTCCCCGCATACCGCTTATGAGGAAAAAGCATTGACCGACGCATTCATCGAATGTGGTTATAAAACAGCCTGGTTAGGTAATCAAGCTGCCAATTATGAATTCATCCAACGCATAACAGGAAAGATGGATTTCCGGGATTTCCCAACGACTGAATTTGGTGCGCCTGAGAACTATGACGAGGATTTACTTCCCGATTTCAAGAGAATCGTTCAAGAAAACGCACCGAAGCAGTTGATTGTTCTACATTTGTTGGGAAGCCATTTCCGTTATAATGCCCGCTATCCGGATTCGTTCTGCCGTTTCCAGCCGGCTTTGACGGGAACATCCAGTTATGATGTCATCGAACCTGTCAACAAAAACGTGTTGGTAAACAGTTACGACAATACTGTTTGCTATACCGATTTTATCTTGGGTGAAATCATCCGGCAATTGGAATCGACTGGGGCAATTGCTTCTATGGTATATATTTCCGATCATGCCGAGAATTTATATGACGACGAACGGTTGATGATTATGCACGGGAATACGAGACCGTCGGAATATGAAATACATATCCCTTTCTTTTTCTGGTATTCCGATGCCTATAAAACCTTTTTCCCAGAGAAAGTCAATGAGATAGAACAACACAAAGAGAAAAGAATCAGTACGAGGAATCTATTTTACTCGTTCTTAAGCATAGCGGGTATCACTACTCCGTATGACAATCAAGAATTGGATATCACTTCTCCTTTTTTCAAAGAAGATAGTGTATGGAGAACGCTTACCCCAGATAAACGAATCATTAAACTAAAGTAGCCATGACAGAACCAACAAAAGAATACATTGATAATCTGAAAAAGATTATCGAAGAAAAGGATGACGCAAAAGCGAGAGCGTTGTTGCAAGACTTGTATCCTGCCGACATTGCCGAATTGTATCAAGACCTGAATCTGCAAGAGGCGATCTATCTCTATCTGCTGATGGACGGAGAAAAAGCGGCGGATGTATTGATGGAGTTGGACGAAGAGGACAGGCACAAGCTGCTTAGGGAATTGCCGAACGAATTGATTGCCAAACGTTTTGTCGATAACATGGAGACAGACGATGCGGTTGATTTGATGCGTGAGTTGGACGAAGACCAACAAGAGGAAATTCTTTCCCACATCGAAGACGTGGAGCAGGCTGGCGATATCGTGGATTTGTTGAAATACGACGAAGACACCGCCGGCGGTTTGATGGGTACCGAAATGATTGTGGTGAATGAAAACTGGAGCATGCCCAAATGTATCGACGAAATGCGAAAGCAAGCCGAGGAGATGGCTGAAATCTATTATGTATATGTAGTGGACAACGAAGAGAGGCTGAAAGGTGTGCTTCCTTTGCAAAAGCTAATTACCAATCCGTCGGTTTCCAAGATTCGGCACGTGATGAAAAAAGACCCGATTGCAGTTCGTGACAGCGATAGTATCGAGGAAGTTACCGAGACCATTGAAAAATATGACTTGGTCGCATTGCCTGTCATTGACAGCATTGGCAGATTGGTGGGACGAATTACCATCGACGACGTAATGGATGAAGTCAGGGAACAGCACGAACGTGATTACCAGTTGGCTTCCGGTATCTCGCAAGATGTGGAAACGTCTGATAATATATTCACACAAACGGCAGCCCGTCTGCCTTGGTTATTGATTGGTATGATTGGAGGATTGAGCAACTCTGTCATTTTAGGAGGTTTTGAAGCTAACTTGGCGACTAATCCCAAAATGGCACTCTTCATTCCTTTGATTGGTGGAACAGGAGGGAACGTAGGAATCCAATCATCCGCCATCGTGGTGCAAGGCTTGGCGAACAATTCATTGAAAGAGGGAGAAATTTTCCCGCAAATCATGAAGGAGGGAATTGTATCTATCATCAATGCCAGCATCATTAGTTTGGTCGTTTTCATCTATAACTTCTTGATGTTGGGCGATAAGGCGATTACTATATCTGTATCTCTTAGCCTTTTCACCGTAGTCATGTTTGCCAGCATCTTCGGGACAGTAGTCCCTTTGTTATTGGACAAGATGAAAATAGATCCGGCATTGGCAACAGGACCATTTATCACCATTTCCAACGACATTATCGGAATGTTGATTTATATGTTTATTGCCTCTGCTTTGACATAAAAACAAGACAAAAAAGAGGATAAAAGGTATCGAAAAAAACATACCGTTGTTTTTTCAAAAACGTCCAATGTTTTTTCAAAAACGTCCGATGTTTTTTTGAAAACGTCCAATGTTTTTTTCAAAACAACGGTATGTTTTAAAATGGCATCCTTGCAATATGCAAAAATGCCTTATCTTAGTTTATAAAAGCGTGTGTATCAGCCATAAATAGACATCACAGTCCTAACTCGACTTGAAAACAGAATTGCCAACGGCTGTAGGCAGGATTCAAAACTTCACTCTTGTGGTTGTAGGAGGCATCGGCTTGCAGTTTCAAGCTATGCCCGATCAGATAACGTGTGACAGCCAAAGTTGTCTGGTTGTATGTCTTGTAACCAACAATCTTCTGTATTTGCTTTTCAGGCATAAGCGTAGAGTTGCGCAAAGCTATTTCCCAATTCTTCGGGAAAAGATAACTGGTCTGTATATTCACGCCATTTCCGTTATATACACATATTCCCGGTTGATTGGCAAACAAAGGTTTTCCGGTCTTACGTCCCATGAAATCTGTATAGAAAGCAAAACCTTGGTACTTCAAGATGAAGTCCACGAAATAACTGTTCAAATTACGCATTTCATCATTTGGAATATAAGCACCGTTTTGCCCCTGCAAGCGTGTCGTATGATGATTAAATGAATAGGCACCCGCCAACAAAATCTTCACTTGGTCTTCCCGTTCAAAATCCCCTTCGGTAATATCGCCTAAGGATTTGAAACGACCCAATGGATAAAGTTCCACTCTGCCGGTATAAGCAAAGCCACCTTTGTCGCTTTCTGCCCAATTACGCCCCTCTCCCAAGGTAATCGAGCCTTTCAAAGCCATGTTGAATCGTTTATAAACAGGCTTATAATATTCGGCAAAGAGTCCGAAATCCCGGTCGATGTTAAATTCCGAATTGACGATGCTCCTGTCAACAAATTGCAATGCGCTGGAAGAGTTTACCCTCGCACGGTTCGCTTTGATTTTCGTTTGACCAAAACCCAAACTGAAATTGTTGGTCGGCATGTAATAAATCATAGCGTCACGCACAATGTTAACATTGCCGTTAGGCAACTCTTTCGCATCGTATGGTGTAAATCCCAATTGGATAGAATACAACAATTTAGGAGAGAAAATATATCCATCAAAACGCAAGCGGAGGCGTTTGACACGTGCCTGCGTTTTCATCTGTTTGAAATCATCGTCCAAGTCAAAGGCTAAAAGATTCTGCATCCGGAACCGCATCGTCATCCGGTAAAGGTGGTTTTGCGGTTCAAAAGAAATACCCTTACCTACTTCTATATTCGGCAAGTTCTGGAGTTTCAACAACATCTCATCCGAATAAGAGTGAGAAGACAACAAAGAGTCAACTTGGACTCTCCAATCAGGTGTCTTATCCTGTGCAATGCCCCAAGCCGGGCAAGCCAAAAACAGAAGAGCGACTAAAATATTCCTTACTACCATATATCGTATTTTTGGCGCAAAGATAAAGAGTTTAGCTCCTTCAATATTTATTATATGTATGACAATTCTATTACATTTTCCCGGTCATTGCTTGATGTCTCCCAATTCAACCAATTTGTTGACGATTGCATAGATAGTCAAACCGCTGGGACTATGAATCTGCAATTTGCGGGCAATGTTACGTCGATGCGTAATGACCGTATGCGTTGAAAGGAACAACCTGTCGGCAATCTCCCGGTTCGTCATGCCTTTGACGACACACACCACGATTTCCTTTTCCCTTGCACTAAGGCTCTGTTGTTCTTCGCTGTTCTCTTCTTCCACAACCTCATCTTCTGTTTCCAACATCCGTTTCAACTTTTCCCGGATTGTATCCAAGTTGTCATATATGCTTAACTGATCATCAAACAACCGGAGCTGTTCTCCCGGGCAAAGAGCGGAAAGCAATGCCCATATTTTCAATTTCGGACACATTCCTTCTTCTCGTAACCGGGAAATGGAGAGATGAACAAGGACTTGAGGATTCACTATCAAAAGATCCGGATTATGGATTTTGATAGCCTCTTCCCAAGTCTCTGGATTGTCAATTACTGCCACGGAAACTGGCAAGCCGGACTGTTTGCGAAGGATGATTTCCAGTCCGTTTCGAATCATGTATGAGGGTTCGATAATTGCTATTCTTAACCCGCTGTTCATATTCTATTTCTTTAAAAGCTTCTTTTCATAGGATAAAATTACGGGAGTAAACAAATCATTTTCCACCCGCGTATGAGATATCAAGTCTTCTTCGGTCGTGAACAAATCAAACAAGACGCTGTTCAGCATATAACTTCCGGAACCCGGATAATATTTTATCAATATATTTTTCAAATCCGACAATTTCTTGTCTATTTGTTCATGCCGCTTCCTGAAGATGGAAATCTTATACTTCGTCTCTTCTTTGCCTTCCATCAGATTACGCACATACGGGAAAACCGTTTTCTCTTCATACGCCATGTGTTTATGAATCTCTTGCACATATTCCTCGAAGAACTTATGAATGGCAAACGCCACTTCGGGCTGGCAAGTAGAAGTGGCTTCATTCAACTTTTCACGGATGTGAGGCAATCTGAAATCCAAGAAATAATCATGGGCGTTATGTAAATAATGCATCAACGTCTCAACGGAAATGCGTTCACAAACCTCTTCTGTTGCTACTTGTATCTCTTCCGTCAAGAAGTTGACAACAGTAAGGAATGTAAATGCATCCACGCCATTCTGACGACACACCTCGCCTATGTTTTTATCCCCGAATCCTAATTTTATACCAAAGCGACTTGTCACGAGCACCATCGGATAGTTCCCGCATATCAAATCACTCATTTTATCTGTTTCTTTGTATAGACCTTTTTTATACATAGCTATGTCTAATTGTGCCGGAAATCGTTTTCCGCTCAAAGATACATCTTTTTGTTCCATAATCAACAATTCATTCGGCGTTGTTGGCAAAGTATTTGTTATTTTATAAAGCATTATATTCTGCTTCAACCGCATCCACTGTTGCAATACATTCCATCTCGATCAGCCAACCCGGCCTGCAAACAGAAGCAAGGACAATGATATGTGGCAAATCCGGATAGTTGTTTCGGAGAAAATCCCTCACTACTTGATAATCGGCAGGGTCGCGCAAATAGACAATCGCCTGCATTATATCATTTGTAGTAGCACCTGCCTCAGCCAACAACACACCGATATTCTCCATCATCCGTACCGCCTGTTTAAGGATTTCACCGGGATACATTATGTTTCCTTTGTTATTTATGCTGGCTGTCCCGGAAATGAAAACATCTTTCCGGTCTCCGAAATGGAGAGCCGTACCGCGTTCGAACGTTACTCCGTATTCATAGGTCGGATTCAAATGAGTAGGAGCATAAAGATACTGGATTTGTCCCGGCTTCAATCCTTTGATGGCGTATGTATCCATCGTTACATAAACAGTTGGATCCGCATGGCGACCTTCAATGCCAGTACTGGAGATATAATGAGTCTTTTCCGTCAAATCCTGTGTAACGAATACCTCTTTGCGAGCCTTAACGACTCCGGCATAATTGGCATCTATGTTTTGGACAAAGAACCATGTCCGGATACAATTATCAGCCAATTTACATCCCTGCTCTAACAATTGCATGACATAATCGTTCAACATCAAGCGTGTTTGGTATTCCGAGTTAGATGCACGGTTACAAGCTCCTCCGCTCCAATATTGCGTATATCCATTATGAGTGGCAGCCAACAAACCATTTGGCAATGTTTCAGTTTTTATTCCGGTTTGAAGCCAAGTCCACATAGCTACTTTAGTCCCATTCAAAGGAGGTTGTTGTATCAGTGACAAAGCACAGAAACTATTATCACATTCCCAAGCCATGACCAAATCAGCTTGGTTGCTTGCATCGCTCAAGAAGTAACGTCTGAACACAGCGACTGCATCATCAGCCAATTCCTTCTTGACGACATCTACATACGCCTTTTGAATATTCTGTAACTGATTAGCAAAAGGAAGAGATGTATCCGTTACCGACAACAAAACCTGGTATTCAGTCGTCCCTCCTTTCCCTGTAAAAGAGGAAATCTGCACTTCTACAGCTTTATCTTCATATCTTACCTTTTTATAATCCATTTTATTTTGTTGGGTCGTTATTGACATTGCTACTTGTTTGTTCATTTATAATTGTTACTCTTTTGCCCCGTTATTAATCCAATCTTTGATAAGTGTCACCAATGCTGTTTTCTTTTTGGCATCCAAAATATCAATATGGCTGTGGGCTACGTGTCCATCTTCTTCTAATATCAAGGGCAAAAAACTTTCTTGCGCCTTTCCCGGATTTACTAACAGCATGTCCAGATTCACTTTAGAGGCTTTACCGACCAAGCCTTCATAGCTTTTCCCTTCTGTCAAGAATAGTCCTCTCACGGCATTTCCGTTTCCTCCATGGCAACCGACACAAGAGGCATTGAATGCATTCGCCTGAATAGCTTCAAACATAGAGGCATCCACTTTCCCCGCATCCATGAAGATTGTATCCGAATTAGAAGGAAAGTCCTCCTTTAGGATTTGTTTGAATGTGACAACTCTTTTCCTCAATCTGTTAATCATACAAAGTTCCACTTCGTCCACATTGTCTTTTATCCCGGACATGGAGACTTCTACCATTCCATCCGAAGCGATATTGGAAGTAATGACTTTAGATATGGTCGCATATTCATTCCCTTCGGTGAATCCTGCCAAAACCAAACTATAACGGTCATTCCAAGTTTCAGCTCCGGTCAGCTGAGCCTTCAGCTTTACAGTCAACCCCTCTTGTGGAATGATGATTTCTTTCTCATAAATACGACCATCATCACAAGAAACAAAGATAGAGAAAATCAAGATAAATAAATATAAATATTCTCTCATAAGAATGTAATCCCTTATATTTTTAGAATGTATACTGAAGCTGGACTGTCGCAGAGTGCGTAGCCAAGCCCAAATTATCATTATCCCTATCCAATTGGGTCTCATGTCCTGTCCGGGCAACATACTGATACATTGCTTGCAGCTTCAAATTGCATCCTTTAAAGAAGTAATTGACTCCGACTGCCGGCATATTCAAAAAGCCATCTTTATCTGCCCCGTTACGATTGAATAAGTCATAACGCAAAGCTGCTTGCACACGCGGAGCCACAAAGTAACCACCTTGAATATAACCTCCTATATAATTATAATGCTCGTCGATTTTCTGGCGTTTCGTAAAACCCACATTCATCCAATAAGCTTCTGCAGCCAAATAGAGCTTGTTTTTCAGCATGGCGAACTCAATCCCCAAACGGCTATCGTTCGTACTTTCGTTTTCGCTTTCCACATTCATCGAGCCAGACAAAGCCACCATGATTTTGTCTTCGTGCAAACGATCCGGATTTCCCTGTGTGGAAGGCATGATTCCTTTAGGCATATAACTGATCCTGCCGGCATACAACAAAGATGGAATATGCCAATCGTCGCTAAATGTCTTAGTGGAAGTATTGACTTGGATGCCAGTCCCATTGAACAAACCTACTTCATAACCAAACTTTCCCAACATGCCGTGGAGTTCCACACCCAAGTCATAGCCCGTACCAATATTCGGTGTCACGGCATTTAAAGAATAAGGCATAATGACTGCTGACGTTAAAGAAATCGGGAGCTGGGGAAGTAATGTTTCACCCAACGTAGTCAAATAAGCATGGGAAAACGGAGTCTTGAACTTGCCTACTTTTAATTGTAACCTTTGGTTGAATTTCACATCAAACCAAGCCTGCTGCAACAAAGCTCCGCCGCTTGCTGCCGCATTGATGGAAAGGTTGAAAGAGACTTTATCAAATGCTTTTCCCGTAAAACCAAGCACGGCATACGGAATGGCAAAACCGGTGTTAGCAATATTGTCTTGGTTGTAAGCTTTGTCCAAGCCCTCATCGTCATACCAATTAAAATTGCCTGCCGTCTGCACCATCAGGTAAGGCTTAAACACAAAATCTCCTTTTTTAGACTGAATCGTAAATCCTTTACGACCAGCCAATGAAACGACACCATTTTCCGTGTCTTCTTCTTGTTGCGCCATCACTGCGAATGGCAATATGGCCATCATGACCATTAATATCCATTTATTCATAATTGTTATATCCTTCATTCGTTGTTTTACCTGATAATTATAAAGATTCAAGGAACTTGACTAATGCATCCCTATCTTCTTTGCTCATATTCTTAAAGATATTCTTAGAAGCTTCGCCTTCTCCTCCGTGCCACATAATCGCTTCTACAAAGTTGCGGGCACGTCCGTCGTGCAAGAAATAGGTATGTCCATTTACTTTCTCCTGCAATCCGATTCCCCAAAGAGGAGTGGTACGCCATTCATTTCCTCTTGCCAAACCACTCACATAGTTGTCATTCAATCCGACACCCATGATCTCCGAGCCCATGTCATGCAACAAATAGTCGGAATAAGGATGAATGGTTTGTCCGCCCAGCCATGGCAAATGAGTCCCGTTCAACAAAGTAGAACCTCTTGGTCTTGTATGCAAAGTAGTCACATGGCATAAATGGCACTTGGCACGATAAAAGTTCTCTTCCCCTTTCTTTACAGTTGGGTCATTCACATTGCGACGAGCAGGAACACCCAAGCTCTGCATATAAAGGTCAACATTTTCCATATCTTCCGTGGACACGTCCAATTGGTCGTATGACAATCCCATCATGCTCCCTTGATCCATTTGCAACTGACCTTCACATATTTCTTCCGGATAACGGCTATTGGTAACACCCATGTCGCTTGAGAATCCCAACTCAACAGTCAAATCGGCATGTTGGGCTTTGTTCCCTGACAAGCCCAAGCTCTTTACTCCTCTTTCTGTAATGTAATTACAACGTCCGCTTATGCCATACTCCGGATAATTGCTCTTTCTTGCCAACGCCTCAATCTCATTAGGATCAAGAGACATCATTTGTCCCATTCCTACATGGCGTAGTGGAATACGCACAGTACAGAACAGGTCTTCAGGTTTGATGCTATCCGCATACCATTCTGTTATCGTATAAGAGGGTTTGCACAATTCATATTCTTCTCCATCAGGGAATGTAAAGGTCTGCTTGGTATATTCCACTTTCAATTTCCCTTCAGGTTTAACTCCATAAATCGCCTGATCATGAAGCACACGCCCATAGTTTGGGAAGAATGAGCCATTCTTTCTTGTAATATAAACCAACATGGAAGAAAATCCGGTACTTCCCGATCCTCCTTCCGACCATAATGTAGGTCTGGTTCGTCCTGCGTTACGATGACAGCTGCCACAAGAATATCCGGCATATACAGGTCCTAATCCACCTCCATAGTTATTGCTACTGGTGCGGACGTCATCATATAATTTATCACCTCGGGTGAAACGGGAATTGTAGACTCCGCTTACCCAATCCGCATTTGAATCGAAAGCGAACGTGGATGTAGTGAATATGGTCGATGTCCCGGCAGAAAGTGCATAGCCATTTGGCACATAAACATCATCCATGTCGATTGCCTCATCGTCTTCACAAGAGAACAGGAACGGGATGCAGCATAACAATGATAGTAATTTGATATTCCGATGCGTCATATTTAGTAATTAATAAGCCAATTATATAAGATGATAATAGACAGTGCGTCAAAACAATCGTTTTGACGCAGTCCACTATTAAGTTATTATCAGAAGTTTGTATGAGCTTTGAAACGTTTAGCGTAACTATCGCCTCCTTTATAACTATCGTTCCAATATGAATACAAATCAGAAGCGTCTTTCTGTAACAAGAATGCTACTTGGTACATATAATTCGCCCAGCTCTTAGCATTGGAAGAGTTGTAAACGATATCCGCTGTTTGGCTTGAATCTGCTGTATCATTTGTTGTACGGGCTTGTCCATTACGGAACACCAAGAACTCCAATGTGTGGAAACCACGGACTTCTTGTTTGGCAGTTATAGCGTCTTCACTATCGCCGTCGGTCCAATCCAAATCGTCAAAGTTTCCTGAATTCAAGATGTTTACAATGGCATCTTGATCCAAAGGCCAGCTATCCATGTTCGGGTCAAGACCTTCATTGTCTACCGGGCCGAACAAGAATGCTTCGCTTGTTTCCCAAGGTTCACGAGCAATCATCCATGCTTCACTCACTGCTTCAAATGCAGCATCGCTCGGGCTTTCACGAAAAGCCTTAACTGCATTGAACAAATTCGCATTCTGTGTCTTTAAATCCAAATAAGTCGGAAGGACAACATTGTCTACATAGTCAGAAATTACCGGCTCCAAGTTCTTATCTTGGTTGATTGCGCCTGTCCTTTCAATATAACCACTCAAATTCCCCAATACAGTTACCAATTCAGCACATTTCTGCTGAGCAGCCTTCGCTTCGTTGCTGTTGATATTGTTACGGAAAGGTTGAGGGATGTTGTCAATAGCTTGCCATGCTTCATTGATTGCGTTTTTTACCGCTTTATCCATTTCCGCATTATTGCCCGCCAAGAGTGCAGACAAAGAGTTGGTTGCTACACTTCCGTCACGGGAGCCATAATATGCATTACGAATAGAAACAATATTGTTTTTATAGTCGTCGCGAGAGTGCCAACTATACCACGATTCTACAGAGTACAAAGCTTCTTCTGTTTGTCCACTGTTGAACTTATCCAGAGGATCACCGATTTTACTTTCACCAACTTCTGTAGCGATATCAATACATCCATCCAATATCTGCTTTACACAGACAAAAGACTCTCCAGCTGCAACCGGAGTGTCCGGATTATCTTCTTTATTGTCATCACTACAAGAAGTGCAAGTTAAAACGAAACCCATCAAAAGGCTACTTGCCATTACAAATAACTTTTTCATCTTTCCTTTGTTTTTTATTGATTATTGTTCTTGTTTATTTCTTGACAAACCAGCCGATATAAGCTATTCCCAACGCAAATTCGTTTTCGCTGTTGTATTTAGTAGTGCCAAATACCTTTTGCGTGCCAATCTGGCGAGTCGTATAATCTGCTTTCACCACCAAATTGGGCAATGCATACCAATTCAGACCGGCTGTCCATTTGCTGACTTGCGTGCGGACATCCATCGTTTGTCCTTTGTCTGCCGTCTGCTGCGGATTATAATAGTCATATCTGACGAAAGGATAAATAGTCGGCATTTTCGGTTTGTTTCCTAAAATAGTCTTCAAGTTGAAGCCGACTTCCGCACCGTATGTCGTAGCACCTTTAGCGACTTTACGCATCGTTGAACTGTGGTAACTGTTCCCGCTGTTTGAAACGTTCACACTGCCTATTGCAGAAGCGTTGTCCAAATCCCCTTTGATGAACATACCGCGAGCCGTCACATATTTATTCTTATAGAGTACATCAAAGGAATAAATCTTCAGAGCCGATTGTCCAACAGATGAATACTTATATCGTTTGTCGGCATTTGCTGTCACATCATGACAATAATAGAGAGATGCGCCTACACGCAATCCCGGCACTCCTTTATAGTTCAAACGAGCCACATAAGCAGGGGAAGTGAAATTGTCAACCTCGAATTGCCCCTGTTTTCCATCAGCTACCCAGTTATCCCTGCCAAAGCCATCGGCATTCAAGCCGGTAACAACCATTGCTTCATAGTCGAAACAAGAATAACCTTTTCCGAAAGTTCCGAACACAGACAAACCCGTTTCATGCCAGGTAGAAGGGATAATAGTCGTTTCTCCTTCTGGACGGGAAGTGCCAAAGAAATTGATTGGCTCGTGACTATAATTAGTCAAACCAACCGGGACAATCATGTGTCCTGCACGGATATTGAACGCAGGATGAATCAATCGGGAAATATGGAATTGTTCCAAAGCGACCTCGCCGCCTTTCTCCATTTCCGTCTCGTACTCTCCATTCTCAGAGTTTTCCAACTCTCTTTCTATGCCGACACCGCCAGCCTCAAATTCTATTTCAGCACCTAATACCCATTTAGAATTAAATTTATAGTCGAAGGCTACTACAAAACGAGGTATGGAAATTGTATTACGGTTATCTTTCGCATTTCCATAAGAAGTGCCTGAGTACCGGTTGATTCCATAGTCCATAAACTTAGCCACCGCCTCGCCATAACCGCCGAAACGGAACTTGTCATATCCATTAGCATAGATTTCAGCCGACCGTTCAACCGCCGTTTTATCGTTATCTTGCGCCATCGCAGTCCCAGCTATGCAGAGTGACAGAGCCAATAAATTTGCTAATCTTTTCATTCCCTTTTTAAATTTTATGCAAAAGTACTCCGGCTGGGAAAAGACGGCAATCCCTATTTTTAGGTAAAAAGAGGAAAATCATACCATTATGTAGGTATATGTATGTCAAATACATATAAATAGGTAGAAAAGGCGGGGAATATACTATAAAATAGGTATTGCATGGCTGTACAGCTCGCTCTATCTTTGCATCGTCAATATGAATGTAACACTATTAGTATAATCGCTAAGCCAAAGCCTATCGCTAATTAAATGTAAGCATATAAGATGATAAACATATTGGAAAGTTTTATTGGTTATTTCCGATATACAGGCAGGTCTCACTGGGAAGTGAGGCTTGTCTGTTTTTTATCCCTAAGGAATCGCATCCGTAGAAACATAATAAAAGGCGGTGTGTCATAATAAAGGGGCTGCGTCAAAACGAAAGTTTTGATGCAGCCCCTTCTTAGAATTTTGGAAAAGGTTACGACCTTTTTCCAAATAGGTAGTAAGCTTTTCCAAAAAAGGTAGTATGCTATTGTTTATTTGATATTATCTACCCAACGGAAAAGACGGCTCCAACGGATTTTCCCATCAAACCAAGAGCAATCTTTATCCAACGAAAGCCAAATCATAATCGGTTTTCCAACCACATGGTCTTCTGGTACAAATCCCCATGAACGGCTATCGGCACTGTTATGGCGGTTATCGCCCATCATCCAATAGTAGTCATATTTAAATGTATAGGTAGTCGCTTTCTCTCCATTGATATAGGTTATGCCTTCCTTTTGTTCTAAGACGTTGTTCTCATAATTCTTGATGCAACGCGAATACAAGGCCAAGTTTTCCGGAGTCAACTCAATTGTCGCTCCCCGCTTCGGTATCCAAATCGGTCCATAATTATCCCGGGACCAACCATTGTCATAATCCACTGGATAATACATAGTGCCAGCCAATACATCAGGTTCAACCACCACTTTCTTGACAGTCGGGACTTTTTTCACCTGCTCCAACACTTCTTCCGTCATCGGGAAATGATATACCATATTATAAGTACCGTTTGCATTAGGAGTAAAGCCCAAGAAAGCAAGCGTACGTTCGTCTGTCACCATGGAAGATTGCCCAAACGGCATATAATCATCTCTGCTTATGCCCCACTTGCGGAACATCTTTTCCGTGAACGGAGCTTCCGTCTCAACGAAATAGTTGAGCTGCATGTTTTTCGGGTTTACCGCTTCCTTCCCATTTATATATACTTGGTTGTCACGCACGCTCAATGAATCGCCCGGCATACCGATACAACGTTTCACATAATTCTCACGTTTATCCACCGGTCGGTAAATAATATCCCCGAAAGCTTGCTTATTCATCCGGATAGCTTCCCTGCCGTACATGGCAACCGAAGTATAATAATCAGGGTTTTGCACCAAAGTAGCAATGGTATCACCTGCCGGGAAGTTGAACACTACAATGTCATTCCGTTGCACTTCTCCCAATCCTTTCACGCGCTTATAACCCCATTCAGGCCAATCAAAATAGGATTTGCAATTCAAGATAGGCAATGTGTTTTGCACCAATGGGAACGAAAGCGGAGTATTCGGGACACGCGGTCCATAACTCAGTTTGCTCACAAACAAATAGTCGCCCACCAATAATGACTTTTCCAAAGAAGAACTCGGAATCTGATAATTCTGGAAAATAAACAAGTTGATGAACGTTACTGCCACCAAAGCAAAGAAAATATCATCAATCCAACCATAAAGGCTCAACAAATGAGGATTCTTTGTCTTCTTCCAAGCACTCCACGGGATGAACTTCGTCAGATAAATGTCTACAAATAATAGCTCGAGCAACAATAACCACCCGTTTTGCATCCACAGGCAGAACAAGAGATAAAGTAGGGTTACTATGCCAAATTTTATCCATTGGCGTTTAGGAATAGGCTTCATCTTTGATTCTTATTTAAAAATGGAATAAATCGTTCATACCCAAAAAACCTTTCTTCCCGGCAGTGAACTCAGCAGCTATCACTGCCCCTAAAGCAAAACCAGCACGGCTCTTGGCATCGTGTTTGATACTGATGATATCGGCATCCGATTCATATATGACTTCATGGATACCAGGAACTTCTCCTTCACGAATGGCATGGATAGGCAAATCTGTCATTTTTTCTGCCGTTTCCAGAGTCCAACGCTCTTTACGGTCGATATTCTCCAAGATTCCTTCCGCCAAAGTAATAGCCGTACCGCTTGGAGCATCCAACTTATGCACATGATGTACTTCCGTCATGCGGACATCATACGAAGGGAAATTATTCATAATCTTTGCCAAATACTTATTGACAGCAAAGAAGATATTCACACCGACACTGAAGTTGGATGCATAGAAAAAGGTTTTCCCTTCCTCTTTACACATCCGTTTTATCTCCTCCAAATGTTCCAACCAACCAGTTGTTCCGGACACTACCGGGACTCCAGCAGCGAAACATTTCATATAATTGCCATAAGCTGTAGCCGGAGTGGTAAACTCAATCGCCACATCCGCACTCTTGAATGCTTCAGACTCAAAGTCTTGTGGATTGTTTACATCAATGATTGAAACGATTTCATGACCTCTACTTAGGGCAATCTGTTCGATGGTCTTGCCCATTTTCCCATATCCAACAAGTGCAATTTTCATACGTTTTCTTCTTTTGTTCTAAAATACGAATGCAAACTTACAAATATTATTTATAATTTTGCGCACCAAAATAAAAAGAAGCAATGAATATTACTGATTTGTACGAACTTTTCATCCATCACCATTGTGTGTCGATTGATAGCCGGAATTGCCCGACTAACTCTTTGTTTTTTGCACTCCGGGGAGAACGGTTTGACGGGAATAAATTTGCTGAAGCTGCCTTGAACAACGGTGCCGCATACGCTATTGTTGATAATCCTGAATATGCGACTTCGGACCGGACAATATTAGTAGAGAACAGCCTTACGGCATTGCAACAATTGGCTCACCGCCACCGCAAAGCAATGGGAACTCCTGTCATCGGCATTACCGGAACGAACGGGAAAACAACGACGAAAGAGTTGTTGGCAGCAGTCCTTTCTACTAAATATAATGTATTGGCGACAGAAGGTAATTTGAATAATCAAATCGGCGTTCCGCTTACTTTGCTGAAGTTGAACATCGACCATGAAATGGCTATCATAGAAATGGGAGCAAGCCATCCGGGAGACATTAAGGAGTTGGTAGAGATTGCCTTACCCAACTATGGTTTAATCACCAATGTCGGACAAGCCCATTTGGAAGGTTTTGGTTCTTTCGAAGGTGTCCTTAAAACAAAAGGAGAATTGTATGATTATCTCCGCCACACTCATGGGAAAATATTCATCAAAAAGGAGAATAAGGACTTGCAAGGAATCGCCAAAGGATTGGAACAAATCACATACGGCGAAGACGAATCGGCTTTTGCGGTCGGACACACAGTCTGCTGTAATCCTTATCTGACTTTCGATTGGAAACAACAAGGGAAAATACATACGGTCGAGACACATTTGATTGGCTCGTATAATTTAGACAATGTGTTGGCTGCCGTAGCGGTAGGGCGTTATTTCAAAATCCCTGCTGAACGCATCAGCCGCACCATCGCCGCCTACGAACCGACCAACCATCGCTCGCAATTGATAAAGACAGCGAACAATGAAGTCATCATCGACGCCTATAATGCCAATCCTACCAGCATGAAAGCAGCATTGGACAACTTCTCTGCTCTTGAAGGAGATAAAAAGGCTGTCATCTTAGGAGACATGAAGGAGTTAGGGCCGACAAGCGACCAACTGCATCAAGATATCGTCAATTTGTTGAAACAAGACAACTTCGACATCGTGTTGCTTTGCGGTGAGCACTTCCAAAAAGTGGCAGATGGCTACACGGCATTCACGACAACCGAAGAGTTGAAGGAATATCTCCAGCAACACACTTTGGAAGGATATCGGGTGTTGGTAAAGGGTTCGCACAGTATGTCACTTGAAAACATGGTAGATTTATTGTAAAATTTATATCTTTGCAAGAAGCAATCATTAAGCAATTATCATAAAGAAAATATGGAAAACGAATTTCTCCAGACAGAAGAAGCAATTGTGGCAATGCTGAAGACAGTATATGACCCGGAAATTCCGGTTAATGTATATGACCTGGGACTGATATATAAAATCAATGTGGACGAAGAAAAGAACGTGTCTATTGACATGACTTTGACTGCGCCCAATTGCCCGGCTTCTGATTTCCTGTTGGAAGACGTCCGTATGAAGGTTGGTTCCATTGACGGAGTAAAGAACGTGGAAGTGAACTTGGTGTTTGAGCCGGAATGGGACAAAGACATGATGTCGGAAGAGGCTAAACTGGAATTAGGGTTTCTATAATCATGGAGGAAAGGACTAAAATCTATTTTGCTTCCGACGCACACTTGGGCGCACGGTTCCACGAGGATCCGATAGCTATTGAACGCAAACTCGTCCGTTGGTTGGACTCTATCAAAGTGGATGCCAAAGCGGTGTGGTTTTTAGGTGACATGTTTGACTATTGGTATGAATACAAATATGTTGTGCCTAAAGGATTCACCCGTTTCTTGGGAAAACTTGCCGAGTTGTCGGATAATGGTGTGGAAATCCATATTTTCATCGGGAATCATGATGTTTGGATGTTTGATTACTTGCCAGCAGAAATCGGTGCGACCATCCACCGCGAGCCGCTTACGATTGACTTGGATGGCAAACGTTTCTTTTTAGCCCACGGCGACGAGGTGGACAACCGTAGCCGTTCTTTCCAACTTATCCGTTGGATATTCCGCAACCGCGTCTGCCAAATATTGTACAGCGCCATCCATCCCCGCTGGACATTCGGCTTTGCTTTGGGATGGTCTCTCAGCAGCCGGAAGAAAGGGCTGAAGAAAATGGAAGAGACTGTCTACAAAGGCGAATCATCCGAATATTTAGTGCAATTCGCCAAATCATACCTTGAAACCCATCCAGACATTAATTTCTTCATTTTCGGACATCGGCACATCATGCTCGACTTGATGTTGAGCCGGACTTCCCGAATCCTTATTGCTGGGGATTGGATGCAATACTTTTCCTACATCGTTTGGGACGGAGAGAATCTATTCTTAGACCAATTTGAAGCAGAGGATTAATTCAGTTTCCCCTCATCTGCATAACTGTAATACTTTTTATCAGCAATAATGAGATGATCCAACAGGCGGATATTCATAATCTTTGCCGCCTGTGCCACACATTTTGTCAATTCATCATCTGCCCGGCTCGGACGGATGCTCCCGGACGGATGGTTATGGCAAAGGACGATTCCCGTAGCCCAAACAGAAATGGCTTTCTTTAGTATCAAACGGATATCTGCAGCCGTCTCGGATATTCCGCCTTGGCTTATCCTCTGTTTGTCTACAATCTGATTGGAATGGTTCACACTTGCCATCCATAATTCTTCATGGGGCAAGTCCATGACTAAGGGTAAAAAGATATCGTATACGTCATGGCTTCCCCGGATGGTGTTACGTGCCAAAACATCCGACATCGCTCTCCGTTTCCCCAGCTCAATAGCTGCTTGAATCGTAACCCCTTTAGCTACTCCTACTCCTTTGAAGTTGGCTATCAAATCGGATAATGACAATTTGGCAAGCTCATTCAAATTGTTATTGACTGAATTTAAAATACGCTGCGAAAGTTGGATGGCTGTTTCTTCTCCGCTGCCTGATCCCAACAAGATAGCAAGCAGTTCTACTGTGCTTAATGAGGTAATTCCTTTTTGGACAGCCTTTTCACGGGGACGATCGTCTTCTGCCCACTCTTTAATGGAAAGATTCTGTTTCATAATCAAGGTTTCTTCCTAAAAAAACGACAGTTGCCTTTTATAAAAACAAAGGCGGTGTGTCAAAAAGTTATTTTGACACAGCCCCTTTTATTGAATTATTGGAATATCTTAACGAACACGACCTACGTAAGAACCGTCCTGTGTGTTGATTTCGATGATTTCACCTTCGTTGATAAACAAAGGAACACGAACTTCAGCACCTGTTTCAACTGTTGCAGGCTTCAATGTGTTAGTTGCTGTATCGCCTTTGATACCCGGTTCTGTATAAGTTACAGCCAATTGTACTTTAACAGGCATGTCAGCAAACAAGATAGTTTCAGTAGAAGCATCCGATACAACGTCAACCACTTCTCCTTCTTTCATGAAGTCCACACCATTAATCAAGTCTTTGTCGATGATAACATCTTCATAAGTTTCCTGATTCATGAAATGGAAATGTTCGCCTTCACGGTAAGTATATTGGTACGGACGACGTTCCACACGTACATCTTCCAATTTTTCACCAATGTTGAAACGGCGTTCAATCACACCACCTTTTACAACATCTTTCAAAGTCGTACGCATGATAGTGTTTCCTTTACCTGGCTTAACGTGCAGGAAGTCTACGCAAAAATAAAGTTTTCCGTCTAAGCGGATACAAGTACCTTTTTTAATGTCTTGTGAGTTAATCATATTATTTTCTTTATGTATAATTATCTGAAGTGACTTGATTTTACTGCAAAAATACGACTTTCCCTTCAAAGAACAAGTGAATTAGGGAAAAATAGAGTATTATTGCTGATTAATTCGCATATTTGTGAATACTTTTCATCAACCGGTATTTTATATGGCGAAAATAGAAATCATCATAACAGGTTATTTTTACGCTGACGGCGGGGCAATGTTCGGTGCTATTCCCAAAAGTGCCTGGAGCCACAAGTATCCTTCCAATCCTGACAATGGCTGTGTTTTGGCCATGAAGTCTTTGCTAATCTCCTCCTCTTCTGGACGGAAAATATTGGTGGACACCGGATGCGGCTATAAACACTTGAAACAGTTATCTTATTACCACTTTTTCGGTTTGAAAGATTTAAGGATGGCTTTGGCTGGGGCAGGAACCCAACCCGAAGAGATTACGGATGTCGTCCTTACCCATTTGCATTTCGACCATTGCGGTTTCTGCACTTATGCGCAAGAAGATGGTCTGCACATGGCTTTTCCTAATGCCAATCATTGGGTGAGCCGGAGACAATGGGACAACTTCTGCCATCCGAATGCGTTGGAGAAGGATTCTTTTTTTGACGAAGACATGCGCTTGGTTTCGGAAACGGGCAAATTGTCGTTGGTGGAAACAAATCTTCGACTGACTCCCGATGTAAACCTTTCGTTATGCGACGGACATACTCCGGGACAAATCGTGCCTTTCGTCGAGACCGACAACTGGCAGGTCGTTTTTGCAGGGGATGTCATCCCCCTCATTTCAAACGTTTCACCCGCTTGGATTTCCGCCTACGATGTCGAGCCTTTATGTTCTTACGAAGAGAAGAGCCGTTTATTAGAGCTTGCCGCACAAGAGAACCTGCGCATCATCTATTGCCATGATGCCTACTTTTGTTCTTCACAGATAGTTAAGACTGACAGCGGACTTTTCCTCCCGGCAAGAAACAGCATCATCAAAGAAGGAAAGCTTCCTTTATAATCTGATTTTTTTGTATGTTTGCATACTTGAAATAAATATAAAAATGAATGCGATGACAATTAACATAAAAGGAGAACTAATCCCTTTTAACCGCCCGTTAGTCATGGGGATTTTGAATGTAACGCCTGATTCGTTTTACGCCGGAAGCAGGAAACAAAATGAAGCGGAAATAGCGAAACAAATCGAGTCTATCCTGAATGAAGGAGGAGACATGGTGGACATTGGTGGATACTCTTCGCGTCCTGACGCAGCGGATGTATCCGAGGCCGAAGAGCTGGAACGTTTGAAATTAGCTCTTGAATTAATCAAACGGGATTATCCGGACATTACTGTGTCTGTTGACACATTCCGGTCGTCCATCGCACGCACTGTCGTCGAAGAGTATGGAGCAGCTATCATCAACGATATTTCCGGAGGGCAACTGGATAAAAATATGTTCCCGACCATTGCGGCACTGAAAGTCCCTTACATATTGATGCACATGCGTGGCACTCCGAAAACCATGCAACAGCAGACCGATTACAACCACTTGACAGCGGACATCATAAAGTATTTTTCCGAAAAAGTGGATGAGCTGTTTCAGTTGGGCGTAAACGATATCATCTTGGATCCCGGATTCGGGTTCAGCAAAACATTGGAGCAGAATTACGAGCTGATGAACCATTTGGGAGACTTCCGCCTATTTGAACTGCCCATCTTAGTCGGCATTTCCAGGAAAAGCATGATTTATAAATTATTAGGCAATACTCCCGCTGAAAGCTTGAATGGAACAACCGTATTGAACACATTCGCATTGTTGAATGGCGCAAATATCCTAAGGGTACATGATGTCAAAGAGGCAGTGGAAGCAGTAAGAATCGTTAATCAAATAAACAAGAACCAATAATTATGTGGATGCACTTCGGTATAAAAGACTTGATTGATGTCTTGTTAGTCGCTTACTTCCTTTATCAAACTTACAAACTGATGAAGAGTTCCGGCACCTTGGCGATATTCAGCGGTGTCGTATCTTTTATTATCGTTTGGATTTTGGTATCGCAAATATTGGAAATGCGGCTGATGGGCGCAATCCTCGACAAAATGATCAATGTAGGTGTCTTGGTGCTGATTATTTTGTTCCAAGATGATATCCGCCGTTTCCTCATCGCTTTCGGTTCGCACAAAGGATGGAAGTTCCTGACGAAACTGTTCGGCAAGCATAATGAAGGAAATGAATCGGAACAAAGTTTTGTCGCTCCGGTCGTGTTGGCATGTATGAACATGGCAAAAAAGAAGACTGGCGCATTGATTTGCATTGAGCAGGAGATGGACCTAAGCACATTTGAGCACACAGGAGAAATGTTCAATGCTGATGTCAACGCCCGCCTGATTGAGAATATATTCTTTAAGAACAGTCCATTGCACGATGGAGCCATGATTATCGCCAAAAACAGGATCCGTGCTGCCGGATGTATCTTACCAGTTGCACAGACAAACAATTTGCCGAAAGAGATGGGATTACGCCACCGCTCAGGATTGGGAATGTCATTGGAAACTGACGCTATCGTCATCATCGTTTCTGAAGAAAGAGGCAAAATATCGGTTGCCCACAATGGGAATATCCAAGTAAATGTGACCGGAGAGGAATTACAACAAATCTTATCCAGAAGTAAAAGCAGTAATGCCAATCAAACAACAGGGACGAAACAAAAAGACGAAACCGACCCTTCCAGCAAATAATCGCACCTCGCCTGACAAATAGCCCCAATGATTGACAAAGCCATTGGGGCTATTTTATATAAGAAATGTTTGTTTTACTGAAAAGCAGCACCCACCGACTTCGTCACCATGTCACCCCAAAATCCATCAACAGTTTGGCTATTTTGCTTATCACCTAGGTGATAAATGCTTTTCATTTAGGTGATAAGTGCTTTTCATTTAGGTGATAAACAATGTTGGCTACACGGGAAAAAGATATGCGCTTGATAACTAATTAGCTATCAAGCGCATATAGTACCCTCGAGGGGAATCGAACCCCTATCTAAAGTTTAGGAAACTTCTATTCTATCCGTTGAACTACAAGGGCAACTCTTTGGAAGTGCAAAAGTAAAACCTTTTTATCAAATTTCAAAATCAATCGAATAATGTTTGTATCACCTAAGAATAAAATCGAACCTCCTATTTCAAATGAAATGGTTTTCATTAAAATAAAAATTCGATGGAATGCGATTGATTTCTTGCAGAAAAACGAGTAACTTTGTATAAACTATTGAAAAAGAAAAATGGCAGACAAGAATACGATTTCGGTGGTGATGTGCACTTGCAATGGCAAGAGCCGCCACCTCGCCGAACAGATCGAATCAATATTTGCGCAGACACTGCGTCCCATGGAAATTGTGGTGCAAGATGATTGCTCCACCGATGGTACATTGGAACTACTTGAGGCTTACGCCAAGAAAGTCCCCAAGGGAATGGCGTTCCGCATATACAGTAACGATACGAGGCTGGGTATTAACGGAAATTTCTTCAGCGCCATAGCCAAGGCTGGGGGGGGGTACATAGCCATATGTGACCAGGACGACCTGTGGATGCCCACAAAACTGGAACGACAGATGCTTAACATCGGTAAGAATATGATGTGCGTGTGCCGTTCTGTGCCCTTCACTGATGGAGGTGGTGACATGCCTTACGATCATAGGCGACCCAACTGCAACCTGATACGACTCTTCTATGCCTCTATGGCAGGGCATTGCCAGCTGTTCAACCGTCAACTTATGGAGCATGTACCTAGATGCGAGCAGTGCCCCGACATATATTCGCAAACTCTTTATGATGTAATCCTCGCCACAGCGGCAGCGGCGCTCGACAGTATAACGCTCATCGATGAAGTGCTGGTGAGACAACGCCGCTATGCCGAAGCTGCCACCTTCGTGGAAAGCGATAGCCTGCGTGAGCGCAAAGCTGGAAATGCATTAGGCATGATAAAGTACGGTCTCTGCAACTATCTTTGCATTAAACCATTGATGACAAGGCATTTCAGCATCAGGCTTGACTTCTTGCAACACATCAAAGCCGACAACGACATCTATCGAGACGGTCTTCGTCTGCTGCATCATGAAAGCAGCAGAGGGGTGGGAGCAGTATTCGGTTTGCTGCGGATGTATGTAAAATATCGCCATACGCTGTTCTACACCTATGAGAAAGATCCAATCGCCTTCGTCCGTGCCCTACTGCATCCACTCATGCAGGTATATGTCTATCGGTATTTGGCGTTTTGAATTATTCCTCCGCAGTTTTACAGGCGGCAAGGCATTTTCCTTGTTCCTCTACGCAGCATCAATCCTTTAAAGACACACCGGCTCATCTGTTTGGCTTTCAAATGGTCTGAACTGTTGTTTCTATCAATAAATTCATGCCGATGTATTTTCAATCGAACATTGTTTGCATCACGGCAAGAGAACGAATTTCCGGGAACTCGGGTAAATGCAAACGATAATATTCCAATAAACGCTCGATAATCCGTACACGGTCTTGACGGGAAAACGAATAGAGCGACATGTTCTCATACGTAATCTTCAACAAGCGAACCATGACAATGCTCTCCTGCTTGTCTAAATAATGGACATGGTTTGGACGTTGCGAAACGAAGATGCTATTCAACATATCGAAATAAGAGTCATCGGAACGACTTTCCACATTTGGATAGATACCTATATAATATAATAGGTGAAGCAAGAAGGCCAAATGGAAATTGGCAATGCCGCTCTCCAGATTTTCCAACGCCAATACAGAGTCATACAAGAAACGGAAAAGGCGACTATCGGCTTCAGTATCTTTCACCACACGGAACAATACTTCAGACAGAAACAGAGCCAACATGTTTTTGATAGGATTGCAAGCTATCTCGATAAAAGGGAAACAAAGATGCGCCTCTTTTATTCGCTGGATATCACGGCGGTTACCGTGTTCGACATCCATATCCAATACCGACAAAGGCATGAAAAGGGAACGAGACACCCCTCTTCTTTTCCTGCTGCCTCCTGATACCATATACGACACTCTGCCAAAATGTTCCGTATATATATGTACAATAGAATAATTGTCCTTATATGGAATCGTATGCAAAACGATTCCTCTTGTTTTCTCCAACATACGCACTTCCTATTTGTGGCTCAAATATACAAGGTTTACTTCTAAATAGAAGTTAAAATAGGGCTTCCTTGTGAATTTTCGCTCGAAATGTTTTGTCGGTTTAAAAAGAAGCCCTATCTTTGCACTCGCAATCGGGAATTAGCACTTCCGATGCCGCTTAAAAGATACGCAAGCGATGATGGCCCGTTCGTCTATCGGTTAGGACGCAAGATTTTCATTCTTGAAAGGGGGGTTCGATTCCCCCACGGGCTACAATAAACAGGATTTAAAAAATTAAGAAGAATTTCTGAGAAATGGCAAATCATAAGTCATCAATTAAAAGAATCAGACAGACTAACGTAAAACGTCTGCGCAATAGATATTGTGCTAAGACAGCTCGCAATGCGATGCGTGTTTTGCGCGCAACTGAAGATTTGAACGAAGCTCGCACTTTGTTCCCAAAAGTATGTTCTATGTTGGATAAATTGGCTAAGAAAAACATTATCCATAAGAACAAAGCTGGCAACTTGAAATCTAAGTTAGCTAAGCACGTCAATAATTTGGCTAAGTAATTATACTTACGGATATAAAGGCTGTTAACAGTCTTTGAAAGATGGCCCGTTCGTCTATCGGTTAGGACGCAAGATTTTCATTCTTGAAAGGGGGGTTCGATTCCCCCACGGGCTACCTAAAGAAAGGATACACTATAAGTGTGTCCTTTTTTTACATATATCATCCTTTCAGCTATTGTTTTTGGCACAGAAAGGGCGCATTGTTTTCTTATCTCTGAAACTGTCCGACTAAAAGACGAATAGCAAAAGGGCATAAAAAAAGCCATCGTTTCACTATAAAAAGGAAACGACAGCCTCATTTACTAAAGATAGAACTATTTCAAGGACATTGCCTTAAACTTTCCAGCACAAAAGTAGAAAGTCATTGTGACAATTCCATTACATTCTTCTTACGTTAAGAACACATTTTACATCCGGCACATTTGGACAAATCACCCCTGAAGCGCTTTTCCACCAATTTATGCAATCGGTCTTTCAAGGCATCCACTTGGATATGTTCAATCACATCTGCAGTAAATGCGACGCTTAACAACATTCGGGCTTCTTCCCGAGGAATGCCTCTGCTCTGCATATAAAACAACGCATTCTCATCTAACTGTCCTGTGCTCATACCGTGAGAACATTTCACATCATCTGCATAGATTTCCAACTGAGGTTTGCTATACATCCGGCACTCACGAGTAGCACAAAGATTACGGTTTGTTTGATATGCTTCCGTCTTATCTGCCCCTTGCTTTACTAAAATCTTACCACTAAACGCTCCAACAGCGTGATCGTTCAGCACGTTTTTAAACAATTCGTTGCATAAACAATGAGGGACATTATGCGTTACCAAAGAATAGGTATCCAAATGCTGTTCTTTGTCCAAAACAGACATACCGCACAGTGATATTTCTGCATTCTCTCCATCCAATGACACATAATAGTTGTTTCGAGTCAAACCATTTGTCAAAGTAATGCCATTAATAACCACTCGGGATGAAGCTGACTGCTTCACATAAACAGAGGAAAAACGGGTCGTAGAAACGCTGCTCTCTTCCAAGTCGTAATAATCCACTTTAGCATTCTCTCCCGCAAATATCTCAACTACCTGAGTAGACAAGAATTTGACATCATCAATGCTATGGTCACAGACAAGCAACTTGGCTTCTGCATTCTCTTCCACAATAAATAAGATTCTGCGGTTAGCCATGGTGTCCACGTCACTACGAAGAATATTTATAAGCTGAATAGGACGTTCTACTACTACATCCTTCGGGACATAAATAACGAAACCATCTTGCGCCAACATAGTGTTCAACGCCGTAATGCCATTCTCTATCTTTCCCACCGCCTTACCATAATAACGAGCCGCTATTTCAGGATAAGCTTGTGCAAACGAGCAAAGACTTCCTACGCAAACGCCTTCCGGCAAATGAGCTTTAGGTTGTTCTTTCTGGTAAAACGAATCATTTACCATAAAATAGAGAGAAGTACTCAAGTTCGGCACGTCACAATGAAATACATCATACGGATTGACCGGAATATCCAAACGGTTAATGTTTAATCCATAATCAGGAGAAAAAGCCTTCTCCACATCCGTATATTTATAATCTTCCCCCTTCGTTGACGGAAAGCCCAAACGCTCAAAAGCCTCAAATGCCTTAACACGCAAAGCATTCAAGACAGGAGCACTCTTCTGGCAAATCAGTGCTTCGTAACGAGAGAAGAGATCAATATATTGTTGCTCCGCTTTCATAAATCGCCCATTTCTTTTTTAATCCAGTCATATCCTTTCTCTTCCAACTCAAGAGCCAACTCCGGTCCAGCCGTTTTCACGATACGACCTTTATACAAGACGTGTACGATATCCGGCTTGATATAATCCAACAGACGCTGGTAATGGGTAATGACAATGGTCGCATTATCTTGAGTCTTCAGTTTGTTTACGCCACTCGCTACTATTCGTAATGCGTCAATATCCAATCCTGAATCCGTCTCGTCCAAAATAGATAGTTTGGGTTCAAGCATCGCCATTTGGAAAATCTCGTTGCGTTTCTTTTCGCCCCCGGAAAAACCCTCGTTCACACTTCTGCTCGCCAACTTGTTATCCAATTCAACGATTGCCCTCTTTTCTCTCATCAACTTTAGGAATTCGGTTGCTGAAACAGGAGCAAGACCTTTATATTCACGATGCGCATTGACAGCTGCACGCATAAAGTTCACCATGCTGACCCCTGGAATTTCCACTGGATACTGAAAGCTCAAGAAGATACCTTCACAACTACGAGCCTCCGGTGCCATTTCCAGCAAATTCTTGCCATTGAACAACACTTCTCCTTCTGTCACTGTAAAGGCAGGATTGCCGACCAAAACACTGCTCAATGTACTTTTACCTGAACCATTCGGTCCCATGATGGCATGAACCTCTCCCGCTTTCACCGACAAATTGATTCCTTTCAATATCTCTTTGCCATTGATACTGGCATGTAAGTTCTTTATCTCTAACATATATTTTATACAATTCTATTTGTTATTATTAAAGTTTCAATGGAACGACAACGAAAAGAATTAACCGACACTGCCTTCCAACGAGATACTTAGCAATTTCTGAGCTTCCACCGCAAATTCCATCGGCAGTTTATTCATGACCTCACGAGCATATCCGTTAACAATCAATCCGACTGCTTCTTCCACTGATATACCTCGTTGTTGGCAATAAAACAACTGCTCTTCACTGATTTTACTGGTTGTTGCCTCATGCTCAACTACTGCCGTCTCATTTTGTATATCTGCATACGGGAAAGTATGAGCTCCACAAGTAGAACTCAACAATAGGCTGTCACACTGGCTATGATTACGTGCTCCTTCCGCACGAGGAGAAACTTTCACCAATCCACGATAACTATTTTGACTATGACCCGCAGAAATACCTTTTGAGACAATCGTGCTTCGCGTATTCTTACCCAAGTGAATCATCTTTGTTCCCGTATCAGCCTGTTGATAGTTATTGGTAACTGCCACAGAGTAGAACTCTCCTACAGAATTATCACCAGCCAAGACACAACTCGGATATTTCCAAGTTATGGCCGAACCGGTTTCCACCTGTGTCCAAGATATTTTACTATTATCACCTTTGCACAACCCGCGCTTCGTCACAAAGTTATAAATACCACCTTTACCATTTTTATCACCAGGGTACCAATTCTGAACCGTCGAGTATTTCACTTCTGCATTATCATGAGCAATAATCTCCACAATAGCAGCATGCAACTGATTTTCATCACGCATCGGGGCAGTGCAACCCTCCAAATAACTTACATACGCATCATCATCCGCCACAATCAGAGTCCGTTCAAACTGTCCGGTATTCTTGGCATTGATACGGAAGTAAGTGCTTAACTCCATCGGACAACGCACCCCTTTCGGGATGTAGATAAACGAACCGTCTGAAAACACAGCCGAGTTCAAGGCCGCGAAAAAGTTATCACGATAACTTACGACACTTCCTAAATATTTTTGTACTAAGTCAGGATAATGCTGCACCGCTTCACTAAACGAGCAAAATACGATTCCCTTTTCTGCCAAGTTATCCTTAAAAGTAGTCTTGACAGAAACACTATCCATTACTGCATCAACAGCCATTCCGCTCAAGACTTTCTGTTCTTCCAAAGGAATTCCTAATTTATCAAAAGTTTTGAGCAACTCCGGATCAACTTCATCCATGCTTTTCGGACCGTTCTCCTTGGACTTCGGAGCTGCATAATAGATGATATCCTGATAGTCGATTGGAGGAATCTTCAATAAAGCCCACTGCGGCATTTCCAATGTTTGCCAATACCTAAAAGCTTTCAACCGAAACTCCAACAACCACTCCGGCTCATGCTTCTTGGCTGAAATGATACGAATAGTCTCTTCATCAAGTCCTCGATGAATAACATCTGTATCTATATCTGTAACGAAGCCATACTTATAATCACCACTCGTGACTTCATCCAATACATTCTTTGTATCTTGCATATATTTCTACATTATATATGAAAAAACCATTTTAACCTCTTATCGTAAACAAATTAGAAGGAAAAATGGTTGGCACAATTTGTATAATAGGGGCATAAAGCCGTGATTCAACTTTTGTCTCATGAGGTATCAAGTGCGAACCTCGGTCGATATATTCCAACATATTGAGCGACAAGCTAAGGAAAAACATCATAAACATCAATCCGAACACGCCTCCCAACAAATGATTAAGCAAGCTCAACGGAGTTACTCCTACCAACTTGCTCACAAGGTCACCGACCAGTTTCAATACTCCGACTATCAACATGAATCCTAATAGATAACTTAACACTGTCACTCCGAAGTCGGGGAGATTACCGATAGTCAATAAATACCCCCGCAACCACCCTGCAACTTCTGCACAGCAGAAGATAGAGGCAAGCAAGGCTATAAGTGAAACAACCTGTTTGATGACACCATCAAACAGGCCTTTCACAAATCCGAACCCCGCCAGACACAATAACACAAGGTCTAACCAGTTCATGACAAATTATTACAAAGTCTTCTTAACTTCTGTTTCTTCATAGGCTTCAATAACATCGCCTACTTGGATATCGTTGAAATTGGTAATATTCAAACCACAATCCTGACCCGCCACTACTTCTCGAGCATCGTCCTTGAAACGTTTCAAAGAGCCCAACTCTCCTGAATAAATGACAATACCATCACGGATCAAACGAATCTTATTCGTACGTTTAATCTTACCTTCTTTCACAATACATCCTGCAACTGTTCCCACTTTTGAAATCTTGAACACCTGTTGAACTTCAACATTGGCCGTGATTTCTTCGCGAATTTCAGGAGACAACATACCTTCCATCGCACTCTTGACCTCATTAATTGCATCATAAATAATAGAATACAGGCGGATTTCAACACCTTCTTTCTCTGCATTACGACGAGCCAATTGCGACGGACGTACTTGGAAACCAATAATAATGGCATCTGAGGCAGCAGCCAATACCACATCTGATTCTGAAATTTGTCCTACAGCTTTATGGATAACATTCACTTGTATCTCTTCTGTTGACAAACGAATCAAAGAGTCGGACAACGCCTCAACAGAACCATCCACGTCACCTTTGACAATCACATTCAGTTCCTGGAAGTTGCCCACTGCAATACGACGACCAATATCATCCAATGTCAACATCTTCTGAGTACGCAAGCCCAATTCTCGTTGCAACTGCTCACGACGATTGGCAATCTCACGAGCCTCTTGGTCTGTATCCAATACATTAAATGTATCTCCTGCCTGTGGAGCACCATTCAAGCCCAATATCAATACTGGTTCAGAAGGACCGGCTTCTTTTACTCGCTGATTACGCTCATTAAACATAGCTTTGATACGGCCAAAATGTGTTCCTGCCAAGACGATATCTCCCATCTTCAAGGTTCCATTCTCCACCAATACCGTTGAGACATAACCTCTACCTTTATCCAAAGAAGATTCGATAATTGAACCGACCGCACGCCTCTTCGGATTGGCCTTCAAGTCAAGCAAATCTGCTTCTAACAATACTTTCTCCAAAAGGTCTTCCACGCCAATGCCCTTCTTGGCTGATATTTCCTGGCATTGGTATTTACCACCCCAATCCTCAACCAAGTAGTTCATATTAGCCAACTCTTCCTTGATTTTATCCGGATTGGCATGAGGCTTATCAATCTTATTAATAGCAAACACAATAGGAACACCAGCTGCGGCAGCATGGTTGATGGCTTCTACTGTCTGAGGCATCACGCTATCGTCCGCTGCTACGATAATAATTGCAATATCTGTAACCTTGGCACCACGTGCACGCATGGCAGTAAATGCTTCATGACCCGGAGTATCCAAGAATGTGATTCTACGTCCATTTTGTAATTTCACGTTATAAGCACCTATGTGCTGAGTGATACCACCTGCTTCACCAGCAATCACATTGGCATTACGGATATTATCCAACAATGAAGTTTTACCATGGTCAACGTGTCCCATCACAGTCACAATAGGAGGACGTGAAACCCAATCTTCTTCATTATCTTCCTCTTCTTCCGCCTTGATTGCTTCCACAACATCTGCACTGACATATTCAGTCTTAAAGCCAAACTCTTCTGCGACGATGTTAATTGTTTCTGCATCCAATCGTTGGTTGATGGATACCATAATTCCAATACTCATGCAAGTTCCTATGACCTTTGTCACAGGGACATCCATCATGTTAGCCAAATCGTTTGCTGTCACAAACTCAGTCAGCTTAAGGATTTTGCTTTCCTTTTCTTCCTGTTCCTGCAATTCATGCTCACGCTTCTGGAAAGCATCACGTTTGTCACGGCGATATTTTGCACCCTTGTTGTTCTTATTAGTCTTGTTAGTCAAGCGGGCCAATGTTTCTTTGATCTGCTTTTGAACATCTTCCTCGCTAACCTCGGTCTTAACCGGTTTCTTCAGGCGGGACTTCCGGTCTCCACCTTTTTCATCGCGGTTTCTGTTATCACGATTCCTATCACGGTCACCCCGTCCATTGTTCGGGCGAGAATTGTTGCCGTTATTATCCTGATTAGCCACGCTGTCCACGTTCACGCGATCCTTCTTGATGCGTTTACGTTTCTTCTTGTTTTCTGCGTCATCGCTATCAGCATTTGCCCTCGGCGCATTATTAGCAGATTTCTGTCCATCCTTGCCTTTAAAATTAGGCTGTCCCGTACGGCCGCCATTCTGCTTTTCATCACGTTCTTTCCGTTTCTCTTCCTTTGATTTCTTCTTCGGACGAGTAGATTGGTTAATTGCTTCCAAATCTATTTTACCGGTAACTTTGATGTTCGATTCAAACTTCGGAGTACTAAGTCGGAAAAGTTCACCATCTTTTTGTGACGATGCAGACGTTCCAACTGTCTGACTCTCTACTTTTTCTTTTTGAGCTACCATTCCCGGCTGCTTCTCTTCAGTTTTTGCTTTATTCACAATATTTTCCTTTACTTCCTCTTTCTCTACTTTATGTTCAACAACATTCATCGGAGCCACTTTAACATCCGAAGTCCGTTTCTCCTCTTTTAGTGGATTTTCGGGAGATTTAGCCTTCTTATTCGTTGAAGATACGCTTGTACCAGCCAAATCAATATGTCCCTTTGTTACAATCTTAGGACGATACTCTTCAGGTATTTCAGTCTTAATAACAGGAGGTTTAGCCTCGTTCTGAGCCTGTCCCCTCTTTTTCTGATTTTTTGCCGCCAGATTTGTGGTCTTATGTTCAGTAGAAGACATATTCTGACCAAACTCTTTTACGAGCAAAGCATACTGCTCATCACTTACCGAGGCATTCGGGTTCGGTCTAATCCCCTCATAGCCATTGGCATGCAGGAACTCAACCACTGTATTGAGTCCCACATTCATTTTTTTAACTACATCTATTAACTTTATAGGCATATCAAACTTTGTCGTAAAACTTACTCATTACTATCGTCCTCAAATTCGGCAGAAAGGATTCTCAGAACATCATCTACTGTCGATTCCTCCAAGTCTGCACGCTCTATCAGTTCTTCCCTCGGAATTGCCAATACATTCTTTGCTGTATAGCATCCGATATTCTTCAAGGCATCAATTACCCATCCGTCAATCTCATCAGAAAATTCATCCAAATAGATATCTTCCTCATCGGCACCATCAATGTCACGGAACACATCGATGTTATATCCCGTCAACATACATGCCAACTTGATATTCATACCACCTTTACCAATTGCCAAAGAAACCTCTTCTGGACGCAAATACACTTCAGCATGTTTTTCTGTTTCATTCACATGGATAGAAGAAATCTTTGCCGGGCTCAATGCTCGTTGGATAAACAGAGAAATATTTGAAGTATAATTAATCACATCTATGTTCTCGTTTCGCAATTCGCGAACGATACCGTGAATACGTGAACCTTTCATTCCGACACATGCACCAACCGGGTCGATACGATCATCGTAAGATTCAACAGCTACTTTGGCACGCTCACCAGGGATGCGGGCAATCGCTTTAATTGTAATCAAACCATCGTTGATTTCAGGAACTTCCAACTCGAACAAACGCTGCAAGAACATGTTATCCGTACGAGACAGCATTATCTTTGGATTATTATTCAGGTTATCTACACGCTGGACGATTGCACGTGCTGCATCACCTTTGTGGTAAAAATCCCCAGGAATCTGTTCTTGTTTCGGCAAAAGAAGTTCATTCCCATCGTCATCAAGCAAAAGCATTTCACGTTTCCAAACTTGATAAACATCAGCAGTAATGATTGTGCCGATTTTATCTTTATATTTGGCGAACAAATTATCTTTTTGCAATTCAAGAATCTTAGAAGCCAATGTCTGGCGCAATGTCAAGATAGCACGACGTCCGAAGTCAGCAAAGTGTACCTCATCCGTAAAATCTTCTCCTACTTCTGCGTCTGCAGAAATCTTGCGAGCCTCTGAAAGTGCAATCTGCAGGTTTGAATCTTCCAACTCGTCATCAGCAACCACCTTACGATTTCTCCAAATTTCAAAATCGCCTTTTTCAGGATTAATGATAACGTCATAATTTTCATCGGTACCGAACATTTTCGCAATCACATTGCGAAATGAATCTTCCAGGACACTTATCATCGTTTCCTTATCGATATTCTTCAACTCCTTGAACTCCGCAAGGCTATCAATCATGCTGATTGTTTCCTCTTTCTTGGCCATAATTACTTGAATCTTATTAAATATTTTGTACTTTTTATTTCATTATACGTATATGCCAGATCTTCCTCCACGGTTATTTTCCGCTTTGCACCTTCCGGCTTGACCTGTTTTTCGACGGTCAGGACGATACCGTTTTCATCGGCCGATTTCAAAATGCCTGTCAATTTCATACCACTTGCCAAAAGCACTTCTACCTCTTTGCCTATATTTTTCTGATATTGACGAAGTATTTTGAAAGGGGAAGTAATCCCTGCAGAACCTACCTCTAATTCAAAATCTTCGGAATTCCGATCCAGATGCTCCTCGATAAAACGGCTTAATTCCACGCAATCATCTATGCATACTGCTTCATCGTTATCTATCTCCACTATAATGACATTACCCGGTTGTATTTCCACATCAACCAAATAATTGCCTGAGGAAGCCAGTTTTTCTTCCGCCAACTGGATTACCATTTGTTTGTCTATCATACTTCGTCTCTTATCTGTTTATGTTCTTTTGCTTGAAATTGTGACAGGCTAAACCTTTCTATTCCCCCATCCTTGTCTAAAGACGCAAATATACAAAACATAATGCTCTTTATCAAATAGAAAACTATATTTTAGCCCCATAAAATGCAGGACAGGGAAAGATAATAAGAAAAGCCGCTGCGAACACATCGCAACGGCTTTTCTTATTGTAGCGAGACCCGGGATTGAACCGGGGACCTCATGATTATGAATCATGCGCTCTAACCAGCTGAGCTATCTCGCCATCGTTGTTGTTTAATGTCATTCTTTCTGTTTGACGATGCAAAAGTAGAGGTTATTTTTCAACTATGCAAGCTTTTCAGAGATTTTTTTCATCTTGCTCTTCGCTTATCTTTATTAATTCTTTAATTATGAATCATTTTCTTTGGAAAAAAATTTTGATATTCCAAATCTTATATGTATATTGCGGCATCTAAAGCAAAAAATATACTCTTATGAAAAAAGAGATGATAAACATTGAATATATCCTCGACAATGTTTCACAATTGAGCTTGTGGAATCAGTTGACAACGCCATTAGGTCTTTCAGCCTGGTTTGCAGACAAAGTTTCCGTGAAAAACAACGAATACACGTTCAAATGGCATAAAGAATACATCCAAAAAGCAAAGGCGGTATTGATTATCCCGGAAGTGAAAATCCGATACAGATGGGAAGAAGAAACGGATGCCTCGGCTTACTTCGAGTTCGCTATCCAAACCATGGAACTAACAAAGACAACTGCCCTTCGCGTTACCGATTTCGTTGAGCCAGACGACAAATCATCTTCCATAGAACTTTGGAACTCACAAATTGACACCCTTAAACGAACATTAGGCGTTTAGCCCACTGCTGGCACATTTCCCCATCAATCTCTATTACTTAACAAGGAATTAAATGGGGTCTTTGTGATGTTTTACATCATACATAGAGGATATTATCGTTTTTTACATTACTTTTGTCCTTCCAATCATTAGGCAATGTTTAGAATAAAACGTTTATATACATTTATGTTGCAGACTTTCCTGCCGTTGTTTTTCATGACCTTCGGAATCTGTCTGTTCATCGTATTGATGCAATTCTTATGGAAATACATCGATGACATGGTAGGCAAAGGATTGAGCATTCCGGTTTTGGCAGAAATGTTCTTTTATGCAGCCCTTTTCTTAGTGCCGATGGCTCTTCCATTGGCTATTTTGTTAGCTTCTCTCATGACCTTCGGGAATTTAGGAGAGCGTTTGGAACTCTTAGCGATGAAATCAGCCGGCGTTTCTTTAATCCATTCGATGCGCCCCTTGATTGTATTTATTGCTATGATTAGCATCGGAGCCTTCTTCTTCCAAAACAATGTGATGCCGGTCGCCCAGGTCAAGCTATATAGTTTACTCTATTCCATCAAGCAAAAATCGCCCGAACTGGAAATCCCGGAGGGGACTTTCTACAAAGAGATAACTGGGTTCAATGTTTATGTCAAACAAAAAGACCCGGGAACCGGACTGCTAAAGGATTTGATGATTTACGACTATTCGGAGGGTTTCAACAATGCCCGTGTCATTGTCGCAGATTCCGGAAGATTAAAAACATCAGCGGACAAGTTGTACTTGGTCCTTTCCTTGTTCAACGGGGAGTCTTTTGAGAACCTTAAAACACAAGGGCAAAACAACAAAGTCAAGTCTGCCGTGCCTTATCGACGGGAAACATTTGCTACCCGCGACATACTCATTGCCTTTGACGGAAACTTCAACCGGACGGACGAGTCGTTCATGCAAAACCAATATATGGGCAAGAACCTGAAGAGCCTTCAGTCTTCTATCGATTCTATGACAGTCAAATTGGACAGCATCAAAGACCTCAATGCGAAAATTGTCTTACGGCAATCTTACCAGGAGATGTTTACCAAAAACGAAATCGTTGACGGGAAGAATCAAAAAATAAACATGATTGATTCGTTGGAGCAACACACCGACACAATCTCGTACAATTTGGACAGCATCTTCCTTGCTTTATCACCCGGACAACAATCATCCATCTTAAGTTCGGTAAAGAAACGGACCGACGACATGAGAAGTGACTTAATCTTCAAGGCATCCAACTACGGAGATGAAGCATACAAGTTGCGCCGCCATAAAACGGAATGGCATTATAAATTCACGCTCTCTTTCGCCTGCCTAATCTTTTTCTTCATCGGAGCACCTTTAGGGGCCATTATCCGCAAAGGTGGATTGGGAACGCCGGTTGTCATATCCGTTTTGCTGTTTATCTTCTATTACATTGTCAACAACATGGGATTAAAGATGGCTCGTGACGGCATTTGGCCGGAATGGGAAGGCATGTGGTTAAGTTCCGCCGTCCTTACTCCTTTGGGTATCTTCTTAACTTACAAAGCGGTCAATGATTCTGTCATTCTGAATCCGGATACTTATCTAAATGCCCTTAAAAATTTGGTAGGGAAAAGACCGGGCAGAAAAGTTGAACGCAAAGAGGTCATCATTTACACTCCGGACTATGACGCCATTGTCCCCAGACTCACCAAACTTTCCGCCGATTGTGCCAATTATATAAAGGGGCATAAACGATGGATAAACTACATTTCTTATTGGGAATCGGGCGGGAAGGACCATGTAGCGGAGGCTTTGGCCCAAGAAATGGAAAGTATCGTTGAAGAGCTTTCCAACTCTGACCAGAACCTTTTATTAAACAAACTGATGGATTTCCCGATTATCGGCAACTATCACCAGCTAAATGAAAACATCAATGGAAAGTTGGCAATGGTCATCGGTTGTCTCTTGCCTATTGGTATTCCTGTCTATCTTTTAGCCGTTTACCAACGTAAATTATTAAGGCAAGACATAATAACTGTACAAAAAGTAGGTGAAGAGCTGAAAGCTATGATATTTTCACTACATTTGTCAAACGAATCATAAAGTACATAATAAGTAATAGAAAGAAGCTATGAGCGAATACAGATTGAACACCATAGAAGAAGCTATCGAAGATTTCCGTGCCGGAAAGTTCGTGATTGTTGTAGACGATGAAGATCGCGAAAACGAAGGAGATTTAATCATCGCAGCCGAGAAGGTTACGCCAGAAAAGATTAATTTCATGCTGAAACATGCACGCGGTGTACTTTGTGCGCCAATCACGACTTCGAGATGCGAGGAACTGGATTTGCCACACCAAGTGTCTAACAACACATCTGTGTTAGGAACACCGTTCACCGTAACCATCGATAAATTGGAAGGTTGCAGCACGGGCGTTTCCGCAGCAGACCGCGCCGCTACTATCTTAGCATTGGCTGATCCTAACTCGACTGCCGAGACTTTCGGCCGTCCAGGACATATCAATCCGCTTTATGCGCAGGAAAAAGGAGTATTGCGCCGCGCCGGACATACCGAAGCCTCTATTGACATGTGCCGCCTTGCCGGATTATATCCAGCCGCCGCTCTGATGGAAATCATGAGTGACGACGGAACAATGGCCCGCTTGCCGGAACTACGCAAATTTGCGGATGAACAAGATTTAAAACTTATATCCATAGCAGACCTCATTGCTTATCGCTTGAAAGAGGAATCTATCGTAGAGCGAGGGGAAGAGGTGGATATGCCTACACAATACGGACATTTCCGATTGATTCCTTTCCGTCAAAAGAGTACTGGATTGGAGCACATTGCCTTAATAAAAGGAGATGTCAGCAGTAGCGAACCTGCATTGGTACGCGTGCACTCTTCTTGTGCCACAGGAGATATTTTCGGTTCTAAACGCTGCGACTGTGGGGAACAATTGCATGCTGCTTTACAAATGATTGAAAAAGAAGGACGTGGTGCTTTGATTTATTTGAACCAGGAAGGAAGAGGTATCGGACTGATGGAGAAAATGAAAGCATATAAGTTGCAAGAGAATGGCATGGACACAATCGATGCCAATCTTTGTTTGGGACATAAGGCAGATGAACGTGACTACGGCGTCGGCGCACAAATCTTACAGCATATTGGTATCACCAAGATGAGATTGATGAGCAACAACCCGGTTAAACGTGTCGGCTTAGAAGCATACGGCTTGTCCGTAGTGGAAAATGTTCCTATCGAAGTCAACCCGAATCCTTATAACGAGTTTTATTTAAAGACAAAGAAAGAACGGATGGGGCACATCTTGCACAACGTTAAATAAAAGGGTATTATAACTTTAACCTACATAAATAAAATGGAATTATCAGAAAGATTGAACAGATTGTCACCGTCTGAAACATTAGCAATGTCTCAGAAAAGTAATGAGTTAAAAGCTCAAGGTGTGGATGTTATCAACTTGAGTGTGGGCGAACCAGACTTCAATACTCCGGAGCATATCAAGGAAGCTGCCAAGAAAGCGATTGACGAGAATTACTCAAGATACTCTCCAGTTGCTGGTTATCCGGCTCTTCGCAATGCAATTGTCGCAAAGTTGAAGAATGAAAACGGAATCGATTTTTCAGCAGCCCAAATTTCTTGTGCAAACGGAGCTAAACAATCTGTGTGCAACACAATAATGGCGTTAGTAAATGCAGGTGATGAAGTTATCATCCCGGCACCTTATTGGGTGAGCTATCCTGAAATGGTAAAATTAGCGGACGGCACACCTGTGATCGTAGCGGCAGGAATCGAACAAGATTTCAAGATTACTCCGGCTCAATTGGAAGCTGCCATCACACCAAAGACCAAGTTGTTGATTCTTTGCTCTCCGTCCAACCCGACAGGTTCTGTGTACAGCAAAGAGGAATTAGCTGGTTTGGCTGCTGTTCTTGCTAAACATCCGCAAGTTTATGTCATTGCTGATGAAATCTATGAACACATCAACTATATCGGCAAACACGAGAGCATCGCACAGTTCGCAGAAATAAAAGACCGTGTAGTCATTGTGAACGGTGTATCCAAAGCATACGCTATGACAGGTTGGCGTATTGGTTTCATCGCTGGTCCGGAATGGATCGTCAAAGCGGTTAACAAGTTGCAAGGCCAATACACTTCTGGCCCATGTTCTGTTTCCCAAAAGGCAGCAGAAGCAGCTTATACCGGCACACAAGCTCCAGTTGAAGAAATGAGAAAAGCTTTTGAACGCCGCCGTGATTTGATTGTGAAATTGGCGAAAGAAGTACCGGGATTCGAAGTGAACGTTCCGCAAGGCGCATTCTATCTTTTCCCAAAATGTAGTTCATACTTTGGAAAGTCAGCTGGTGACCGCAAGATAAACAATGCTGCGGACTTGGCCATGTATTTGTTGGAAGTTGGCCACGTGGCTTGCGTAGGCGGTGGAGCTTTTGGTTCGCCTGAGTGCATCCGTATGAGTTATGCTACTTCTGATGAGAACATCATTGAAGCAATGAACCGAATCAAAAAAGCTTTGGCTGATTTGAAATAAGAAATCGCTTTACCAATCGTTGATAAGGCAATAGCCATCATTGCAAACAAGTGCATCGCTTTGGGAATCCAGCCTCAGTTGTTCGCATCAGCAAATATCTATCAGGTTAATCCTCAATGATTTGCACTTTAATAACGATAGAACTTTTAAACATACCGTTGTTTTTAAAAAAACATCCGAAGAATTTTTGAAAACGTCCAATGTTTTTTCAAAAACGTCCAATGTTTTTTTTAAAACAACGGTATGTTTTTTTCGATACATTTTAATGTGTTTTTCAAGTGTTTCCATGCTATTCAAAATAGCATGATTCATTGCCCGGACAACGAATCGGATGAAATATGAAAGGGCTGCATCAAAACATCCGTTTTGACACAGCCCCTACTTCTTTTTATACAAATAACTGCTTGAGTCTTACATTCTTTCCGGAACTTCAATTCCTAACAAAGCCATTCCTTCTTTTACGACTTTCGCCACATTGGCAGAAAGGACAAGACGGAATACTTTCAACTTTTCATCTGATTCACGCAAGATAGAGAAGTCATGATAGAACTGGTTGTATTCTTTCACCAAGTCATAAGTATAATTGGCAATACAAGCCGGGCTGTAAGTTTCTCCCGCCTCTTTTACCACTTGGGCAAAGTTCGCAACCATCTGGATCAAGCCCTCTTCCTTGTCGGAAATCTCAAAGTCTGTCGGCAACACTTCCGGCAATGCGATTCCTTGCTCTGCCGCTTTACGCAATACTGAGCAAATACGAGCATAAGTGTATTGGATGAATGGACCCGTATTACCATTGAAGTCGATGGATTCTTTAGGATTAAATGTCATATTCTTGCGCGGATCAACCTTCAAGATGAAATATTTCAAAGAACCCAATCCGACCATGCGGGCAATATCTTCAGCCTCTTCTTTACTCAAGCCATCCAATTTGCCTAATTCCTGTGAAATCTCACGGGCGGTGTTAATCATCTCTTCCATCAAATCATCGGCATCGACAACAGTTCCTTCGCGGCTCTTCATCTTTCCTTCCGGCAATTCCACCATTCCATATGAGAAATGAACCAAACCTTTTCCGAACTCAAAGCCCAATTTGTCCAACAAGATGGAAAGAACTTGGAAATGGTAGTTCTGTTCATTTCCAACTACATAAATCATTTTATTGATTGGGAAGTCGTCAAAACGCAACTTTGCTGTTCCAATATCTTGAGTCATGTAAACAGAAGTGCCGTCTTGACGCAACAGCAACTTCTCGTCCAATCCTTCGTTTTGCAAGTCAGCCCAAACCGAGCCATCCTCACGACGGTAGAAGATTCCTTTCTCCAAACCTTCCAACACCTTTTTCTTTCCTTCCAGATAAGTATTTGATTCGTAATAAATTTTATCGAAATCAACACCTAACATCTTATAGGTTTCATCGAATCCGGCATACACCCAATCGTTCATCATCTTCCAAAGAGCACGCACCTCTTCATCTCCTGCTTCCCACTTACGCAACATTTCACGAGCTTCTTGCATCAATGGAGAAGCAGCTTCAGCCTCTTCTTTCGTCATGCCTTTAGCTTCCAATGCGGCAGTCTCTTCTTTCAGTTTATTACTGAACAACACATAGAAATCGCCAATCAAATGGTCGCCTTTTTTCCCGGTTGACTCCGGAGTCGCACCATTGCCCCATTTCTGCCAAGCCAACATGGATTTGCAAATATGGATGCCTCGGTCGTTTACAATATTTGTTTTGATTACCTTGTTTCCATTGGCTGCCATAATTCTGGACAAGCTATAACCCAAAAGGTTGTTACGGACATGTCCCAAGTGCAAAGGTTTGTTCGTATTAGGAGATGAGTATTCAATCATCACCAACGGAGCGTTTTCAGCTACGGGAACAATACCATAATTCTTATCCGCCTGAATGTTGTTCAACAAATCAATCCAACAACTACAAGCAACGGTCAAATTCAAGAATCCTTTGATAACATTATATTCTGCCACCGCCGGCTCGTTCTTCACCAAATATTCACCAATTTCCTGAGCGGTCTGTTCCGGTGCTTTCTTAGACATACGCAAGAAAGGGAAAACCACCAATGTCAAATGGCCTTTAAACTCTTTCTTCGTTTTCTGCAATTGTACTTGTGCAGGAGTCACTTCCGTCCCGTACAATTCCTTGATACCGGCTATTACAGATCCGGCAATTTGCTGTTCTATAACCATATCCTATTTATTGCTTTAATCTTTATTTTCCGCAAAGGTACGTATTTTCCTCGACATATCCTTTCATACTTTCCATTCACTCGCCCAAAAGTGCTTTAGCTATCACTAAATCCAAAGGCGTTGTTATCTTGATATTTTCCCGGTTGGAAGGAACGATGTCCACAGGAATATTCATCGCCTCAACAACAGATGCATCGTCGGTAAACAATGGCGAATAATCCTGAGTGTATGCACGCAATAGCAAGTCTGCCCGGAATACCTGTGGCGTGTGGACGGCATAATAACGGGAACGATCCACAGGTTTGCTTTTCCCTTCGGAACCGACTTCTCGTAATGAATCAACCACTGGCAGCGCAGGAACAACTGCTCCTTTTATCTTCGCTTGGTCAAAACAAGCTGTAATGACTTCAGTAGACACAAAAGGACGAACCCCGTCATGGACTGCAACCCAAACATTCTCAGCACCTTCTCCTATTTCTGCCCGAATGACCTCCAATCCGTTACGGACAGAATGGAACCGGGTTTCTCCTCCCGTCACAATCCGGTGCTTGGCACGGCAACCGATTTCCTTGCACAACATCTTCCAATAAGGTTGATGGTCTGCCGGAAGCACCAATATAATCTCCGCATCCGGATTCCAATCCCCGAACTTCTCGACAGTGTGCATCAATAAAGGTTTGCCTGCCACCGGGATGAATTGTTTAGGCAAATCACTTCCCATGCGCAATCCTTTTCCTCCTGCCACAATAATCACATAAGGTTTCATACGTCCAGTTCCTCCAATACCTTCTTTACCTCTTCGTCCACTTTATACAACTTTTCCTTACACAGCTTAATCAGGCGGGTCGCCTCACGGACTTTCTCCGAAAGCAAATCCACATCCAAATCGCCGTTCTCTATTTCATTTACTATCTGGCGCAGCTTGCCAACTGCTTCCTGATAAGATTCTGTTTTCTTTGCCATCTTTTCTTATTTAGATTTTCAACGGTTGAGTACAAATATATTCTCCCGGCTGTCACCGAGGCTTTACCTCCTTGACCAAAGCTGCGACTTCTCCATCCGAAAAGCGTATGGAGACAGAGTCTTCCGGCTTCAATCGGGTTGCAGACTTAACAATTTTACCATCACGCAATGTCAAACTATATCCTCGCTTTAATATATATTCGGGCGAAGCCATGCGGACAAACTGTTCCTGCAGTTCGATGAAGCGGTTCTCCTTTGTCAATTTCATATCACAAGAGATGCGGATGCGCTGCAATAAAGAATCTAACTGATTCTGCTGTTGAGCCAAGAGATTGGGTGTGATTACCGGTAATTTCCCGGAAATAAGTTGCAACATCGAACGCCGTTTTTCAATGCTTCCCGTGACTAAGGAGGGGAAACGAGTGGCGACCATTTGCAATATCCGCTTTTTTTCCTGCAATATGTTTCGTGTATTCTCACACAACGAGTGTTGCAATTCTTCCAAATCCACAGCGGCCTTGTCCATGCAACCGATCAGGAAAGCAGCCACTGCCGTGGGAGTCTTGAGTCTTGTGTGTGCGACCAAATCCACAATGGTATCATCCCTCTCGTGACCGATACCAGTTATGATGGGCAATGGGAACTGGGCACAATTAGCTGCCAACAGATAGGAATCAAAACTGTTCAAATCAGACGTCGCTCCTCCTCCACGGATGATAACAACCACATCAAATAACTCACGGTGCTCATCTATCCGCTCCAACGCCTCGATGATGGAAGTTTCTGTCCGTTCGCCTTGCATCCATGCCGGGAATAGTTTGACATAAAAAGGATAACCTGCCTGGTTGTGCATCAACTGATTCATAAAATCTTCATAACCAGCAGCCGTCGGAGAAGTGACAACAGCTATTCTTTTGGGAAGAACGGGCAAAGGAAGTTCTTTATTCAGCGTAAAAACTCCTTCCTCCTTCAATTGGTTTATGATTTCCAAACGCTTTTTTGCCATATCGCCCAAAGTATAAGTCGGGTCGATATCCACCACGTTTAAACTAAATCCATACAGTTCATGGAATTCAACCGTTACACAGACCAACACTTTTATGCCGGAAGTGAAAGGTTGTTTGGTTTCCATTTCAAAATAGGGTTTCAACATCCGGAAAGTCTTTGCCCAAATAGAAGCCTTTGCTTTTGCGACCAATTGGTTCGTCATCGGATTCTTCTCCACGAACTCCAAATAGCAATGTCCGGACGAAGCATTGATACGCACATCGCTGGTTTCAGCCCGAACCCAATAGGTTTCAGGGAAACATTCCAATAAGGAACTGCGCACCTGCGAAGTCAGCTCCTGTAATGAATAAGTACGTCTATTTGTTTCGCCCAGCAGCATACTTGCATCCTTTCTTATAGGATTTATACATATCCGGAATGCCACGTCCCATCGAAGCATTCGGTTTATCTTGCTTTGAAGAACAACGGAATACCAACATTTTTATCTCTTCAGCCGTTAATTGGGGCAAAGCTTGCCATAAACAAGCGCCCAGTCCGGCTAAGATTGGAGTAGAAAAGGAAGTCCCGTTGGCATAGCGCAATACTCCGTCCGCCTCAAGGACAGCACAACCACTTCCCATTGAAACGACATCCGGTTTTAACCTGCTATCTGCCGTGAACCCGCATGAACTAAAAGAGCTGTAACGCTTGTCTGCTGCTACAGAGCCAACCGTAATGACATCATACGCATCTCCCGGGAATGTTATTTTATGCCACTCTGTATTGCCTTCGTTGCCAGCACTTGTAAAGACTAACATCCCCTTTTTCACCGCTTTCGATGCCACTTGTGAAATAAAGGCTGTTCTCCCGTTTAATTGCCCATGTTCATAATTCAAAGATGAATCATCAAAGGAATAATATCCCAAGGAAGAGGTGACAATATCAACACCTACGCTATCCGCAAACTCAACAGCTGCAGCCCAATAATCCTCCTCTATCGGGTATTCATATTGCGTGTCTTCACTCTTTATCAACCAATAAGAAGCTTCGGGTGCCGTTCCGACGATGACATGGGGCAGACATGATGCCAAGCAAGAAAACACTTTCGTCCCGTGTTCATCTCCTTCGAATACCGACTTGCCAGGAGCTGAAGCATCATAAGTTCCCAATATCTTTGCCGATTGGAAGGCATCGATACAATCCACATTGGCAAAACCTGCATCAATGATTGCTATTTGGATACCAGCCCCTTTAAATCCTGCTTGATGAAGCTTTTTGCCATTTAGTATTTTTATCTGGTCATCCGCATAACCATAATAGGACTTTTCTTTCTCCTCATCTACCACGATCGGATCTTTCTTCGCCGGTTTTGGCAAATCCTGATTGACACCTTTCCAGACATAACAAACGGAGTCAACCATCGGAAGCCGTTTCAATTGGAATATGATAGCACTATCCGCACTTTCCACAACAACGGTATTCATCCATTTACTCTCTGCCACAAAGCGAACTCCCGTAGCCATCAACTTATTCTTATAATCGGGGAAGACGGGCAAATCGCTCTTGTCAATAGACAGATGCTGTTTGGCTCGACGTTCGATAGCTCTTTCCGACAAGAAATTCTCCGGAGTATCCAACAAAAGTCCATAATCGCCTTTATCCTTCAAATAGACACGAAAACGGAAACATTCAGATTCGGTACACCATGATGAAAGAGATAGAAGTAGTCCGATAAGTAATAAACAATATTTCATCAAGTATAAAAACATAAATTACGAATAAGCCGAACAACAATCGTCCCTCGACTTATTCGTAATTCATCAATTCTTAAAACAACATTCTCTTTATTCGTCAATAGCTTTGTAAATAGGAATTTCCCGTTTTACATCTTGACGCAAAGAAATCAAAGTCTCTGTAGCAACAACACCCGGAATCTCTTGGATTCTTGAGTTCAACAAATCCATCAAGTGCTCGTTATCGCGCGCATACAATTTAACCAACAAAGTATACGGACCCGTTGTGAAATGGCATTCAACAATCTCAGGAATCTTTTCGAACTCAGGAACGACATTTTTATACATAGAGCCTTTTTCCAACTTAACTCCAATGTATGTACATGTGTTATAACCTAAAACCTTCGGATTGATATGATAACCCGAACCAACAATAACATTCATGTCTATCATTCTCTGCACACGCTGGTGAATTGCTGCACGAGAGACTCCACATTCTTCTGCCACATCCTTAAATGGAATACGGGCATTCTTCGAAATAATGTTTAAGATCTGACGATCTAATTTATCAACCTTTTCCATATTGTATTAAGTTTGTTCTATCTTGTATTGTATATTCCGTATCAAAAATATAAATTTATTTTCTAAAGAATAGCATTCTGAAAGAAAAAAGTATTATTAAAATAAAAAAAGCGGATAAAATATGTTTTACAACATACTTTTATCCGCCTTTGACGATAATTATGTAATCAGTAAAGATTATTTCTTGTCGTTATTGACAATCTCAAGCAATTCAACTTCAAACTTCAATGTGCTGTTCGGTTTAATCATCTGACCAGCCCCACGATCTCCATATGCCAAATCTGAAGGAATCCAGAAAATATATTTTGAACCTACTGGCATCAACTGCAAACCTTCAGTCCAACCTTTGATTACTTGGCTTACTGGGAATTCAGCTGGTTCGCCACGGTCGATAGAACTATCGAATTTTGTTCCGTCCAACAACGTACCTGTGTAATGAACCTTCACATGGTCTTCAGCTGTCGGTTTAGCGCCTGTGCCTTCTGTGATAACCTGATACTGCAAGCCGCTTTCAGTAGTGATGACACCACTCTTTGTCTTATTATCAGCCAAGAACTTTTCGCCTTCTTCTTTTGTCTTATTAGCTTCTTTAGCAGATGCTTCAACGAAATATTTCTGCATGTATTCGCGAGCCTCTTCCATGTTCATCTTTGTAGAGTCACCTTTTATAGCCTGGACAAAACCAGCAATCAATGCATCCACATTTGCTTCAGCACCCGGCAAAGTCTTTAAATTTTCCTTATAACCCAAACCCGTGCTTACTCCGATAGCATAACTAACGCTATCCACATCACTCTTCAAACTAACATTTGTTTTAGGACCGCATGATGTAAAAAACATGCCAGATACCACTGCAGCTGCTACTAATACACTAACTTTTTTCATCTTTATTTTATTTGATTTCTTTACTTTACAATGTCCAACAGTTCCACGTCAAAAATCAATGTACTGTTAGGTTCTATCATTTCACCTGCTCCGTTTTCGCCGTATGCCAAATTTGACGGGATAAACAAACGCCATTTTGAACCGACTGGCATCAATTGCAAGGCTTCCACCCAACCCGGAATTACTTGGTTGACACCGAATACTGCAGGAGTACCACGTTCTACAGAACTGTCAAATACTGTGCCATTAATCAATGTGCCATGGTAATGGCATTTCACTTTATCCGTAGCTTTCGGCTTTTCGCCATTTCCCTGCTGCAAAACTTGATATTGCAAACCGCTTGGCAAGGTAACAACTCCGGCTCTGCCTTTATTGATGCTCAAGAATTCTTCTCCAGCTTTTTTGTTTATTTCCAATTTCTCTTTGTGAAGTCTCAAGAAAAAGTCGTTAATCACTTTCTTAGCCTCGTCATAAGAAATCGCTGGCTGTTTTTCATTCAACACGTCAGAAAGACCTTGAACAAAATCTTCTACTTGCAGACATTTGATGCCTGAGTTCTGGAAATTATTTCCAATGCTCAATCCGAGAGCATAGCTTACTTTATCCATATATTATCCTCTTCGCTTTTTACAAATTGCAAAAGTACGTTTTAATCAGCTAATCACCTAATTTTGGGGAATAAATTTATGTCTCTTTACTCTTGTGGGCATTCACAAACGTAAATATGCTTGTTGGATGTAGAATCAAACATATCCTTTGTCTCTTCGACATGCTGTATCAAATGGGCAGTCTTGCCATGTTTGTCCAATTCTCCTTGATTCTTCCACACTTCATAAATCAGGAATTCCGTACTGTCTTCGGGTGATTGGTAAACGCCATAATCCGCACAGCCCGGCTCAAGCACAGTGCTCTCTTTACATTTAGCAAAAGATGCCTTAAATGCTGCGACACATTCAGGTTTTACTTTTCTATGTAAATCCATTACAACTTCCATTGAATCTTTATCACAACATTTGCCACAACAAGATTCTTTTGATTGTTGGCTGCACCCTGACAAAACAGCAAGCAGGCAAGCAGCACTAAATACGATATGTTTCATCTTTCTTTTTTCTTAATGCTGCAAAGTTAAAAGAAAATAGAGACTCGTTATACTTTTCAAGTATTATAAGTATTAACTTCCTTACAAACGATGTTTTATATACTTGAAGGAAAGGAACAAACCTGTTACAGAAACAACAATTCCTCCTATCAGCAATAACCACATGATACCATGGCGCAATGCATTATGATGGGAAAAGAACATGCAACTAAAGCAGTGCAATCCTTTATATAACCATATTCTGCAACGAGTATTATCATTATAGTAAATACATGTCCCATCTTTCGGATCCAAATAATAACAGCTGTTATCGCTATCTTCCACCGTTATTTTATAGACCGGAAGCGGACGTGTACGGTTCAAACTAATGTAGTAATTGTCATAGTCTTCCATCTTTTCTACTCGGATATGTGCTTTGTCCCGGACGTTCTGCATCATCTTTTGGCAGAAAGCTTCATCTATTGTGGCTTTTTCCACTTTGTTTGGAATTGAGGCATCCACCAAATAGATTTGACTGTCTGTCTCTACTTTATATAGAGGTATGCCACCCAACGACAACCAAGACAACCGTTTCACCTCTTCTCCTGCCAATATCTTGCGATAGTCCAATCGGTAAGCTTCAAGAGGCACTACTTTCCCATATATCTCTTCTTGGACACTCCGAGACTCATACACTTTTACCAACCACTGCGGAACCTTCTTCAAGGACATATACCCGCTAAATATCCATGTGATGACAAAGAAGCCGAACAGGACACCCGACAAGTGATGCCAACGAAACCATGGCTTTTGGTACGGGGTAAATTTACCTCTCTTTCGAGCTTGGCTGCAAGCATAAAGACCTACAATCCAACCCGTAATAGCCATGATAGTACAAATTCCAGAAACCCATAATACAATATCCACCCATGGCTGACGACCGTATGCTCGGAATTGTTTAATGTATATCCAATGCGGGATAGCACCAACCCAAGCCCAAAAACGGCTCTCCTGAGTTGTATATTGTAGAGCATCTCCCGTTTGCGAAGAGAGGTAAAGTTCTACTTTGTCTTTCCCCGGCAAGCAGTAATGATAAACCGGATAATCATGGAACGGATACGATCCAATCAACCAAACATCGACAGCATACAACGAATCCAACAGGCAAGCAGGATGGTCCGACCATCGATTTGCCATCTCCTGTAATTCATCTTTATCATAACGGGACTTCTGGTTACCATCCGAAGCATTAATCAATGCTTTCCCTTTGGGAGAAGTAAGAGTAAAAACCTCCATTCCTGCACGCCTGTCCAAAGTAATGGCTGAGACAGAATCAATCGAAGCGACCGCAGCCTGTAGTCCAAGAGGGGAAACGACAGACGTGTCAATCACTTCCGCATATTTCAAAGCTTGTGTTTTATCCACCTTCGGATAGGTATGGTACATCATCACTACCCCACTGACAAACCACATTAAGAAAAGGATACTGAGGAAAGCCCCCAGTACCCTATGGATTTTAAAGATTGAACTTTTTATAGCCATCATTATACTTAAATGTCAAATGAAATGGAGAACCTTACATTTCTTCCCTCTTCAGGGATAAATCCGACCGTGTTCACTGCCGCCGTGTAGTAGGTCTTATCGAAGATATTATTGATATTCATCTGTAGCCTCCAGTTCCTGTAAGAATAACTTGCCATTGCATTAGCGATGGCATAGGCATCAAATTCCATGGTGTTGGCGGTATTGACAAATGCTTTGCTTGAATAATTGAATCCTGCTCCTATTTTAAAACCTTTCAACGCATATCCGAAATCATAGAATGCCCATCCATACGCCATGTGTTTTGGCACATAATTCAGATAGTTACCGGCTTGCGTATTTTCTGCATATTCATTCTTTGCATACTCTTTCAGTTTGGCAATGGTATATGTATAACCGGCTTCTATGTTCAGCCCTTTGAGCGGACGAGCATTGATGTCCACCTCCAAACCTTTGGAATCTGCTTTACCTACCTGCCCGGATATGGTTTGCCCATCCTTTGTTCCTAAGCTCTGCACCATGTTTTCACGGATAATGTAGAAGCCTGACACGTTTGCATTGAATTTATCTGAGAAGGCAATGTGTGAACCAGCTTCATATTGATACCCTTTTTCAGGACTGAATACATTCTTTCCATTTGGTTCAATAGTTTTGCCATCACTGCCTATATAAACATACCCCGGAGAAGCCACCGTCCTGGTCGGTTTGAAATAGTTACTGGTAGAAGCATAAATGTTAATCGCATCCGTAAATTGATAAAGCAAACTAAAACGGTAAGTCAATGCATTGTTATAAATGTGTGATTTCTCATCTTTAGATGTCACAGTCTTGTCTTCGGTATAAGCTTGTTGGTAAGTTCGGTTGTAACGGTCATAACGTAAACTAACCAACGCAGACAACTGGTCTGTCAAATTCAAATAATCCTGAGCATAAATACCATGCATGTATTCCCATGCCAAATTGCGTTTGGAGTATGGGAGATATAGATCCCCTTGGTTCAACACTGGATTTACGACAGACAGATGGGCATTTTTACCTGCACCCGTTGCATCTGCATTGTAATTGGCCGTATAGCGCGGCGTATATAAGGAGGCGAAAGAATACCCTCCGAGCAGATTGTGCCTGACACTTCCTGTTCTGAATTTACCTCTCAACTCTAATTGGTTTTGCAATAGGCTTATTTTATAGGCAAACTTATAACCGACCCGTTGGATAGAGTCCAAACTAATATATGCTTTCTGGTCGCCCTTCATATAATAATGGTTATAGATAGGGTCGGAAGAAGTCAAGTAAGTCAGCTTCTCAGAGGCATAATAATCCAAGTCGTCATAATAATAAGACAAATATTCGGATAAGTTCCAGTTCAGATTACTAAATTGATGTGTCCACTTAGCCGCAACAGTCAAATCCTTATCATCCAAATGGTCGTTCGGGTCGTTGTATCTCATTCTGCGATCGAAGGTTGAAGGTATATCGCCAGCCTTATATACCACAGTCCCTGAAGCATCATAAATATCCTTGTCCACATGAGGCTGTCCTGTATCCGTTCCATAATGGTCATTTTTAGCACTGATAGATAAATTCAATCTATCTTCATCGGACAATCTAAAATCCAATGCGAAGTAGGCATTATAATTTTTATCGTTAGTGTGTCTCCAACCATCACCACCATTCATTGAGAAATCTGTACGGAAATCCACTCCTTTCGTTATATTGCCGCCCGCACCGCCTTGGATACCGTAACGTCCCCAACTGCCGATTGTCATTTTCGTATTAACATGAGTGGTTGAGGTCGGTTGCTTATGCACAAGACTGATTACACCTCCTAAAGCAGAATGTCCATACATAACGGAGGCGGCTCCTTTCAACACTTCAATGCTTTCAATGGAAGCCAACGATGTGTTCGGAGCGGAGGCATACAAATTATGGCGTTCATCACGAATACCATCCGTCACCACTACAAAAGCATTGAATCCGCGGATATTGAAAAGTTTGGAAACCACCGTAAGTGTTGGTAGGACGGACACCTGTCACATTGCGAGCTACATCTATCAACGAATTTAGGGAAAGGTCTGTAATCATGGGTGTAGAAACTTTTGATACAGAAAGGGGAGCTTTAGATAATGGGACGGGGAGTTTACTCACTTCCGTAGGACTTTTAAAACGGCTAGTAATAACCACTTCATCCAGCTTCAATGTGTCTTTTGCAAAATCTTGCGCACACAGACAACTTGTTCCAAGGCACAAAGCACTTGCAACAACCAATTTTGTTTTCATTGTTTGTTAAATAAAATTTCAATATACTCCTCACCCCGGAAGTATTCATTAAACATCAATATATTGGCAGGTTTCCTGACTTCGTTCTGAGGATGCCTTCCCAGAATAGACCAGTGGCATGAAGATTCCCTAAATTCTTTACAGAACCGAACGTTACAGTAGCGGGGGACTGCTTTGGATTTTCACCAAATTCCCTTTTAAACAGCCATAGAACACAACTGTTTCACCAATAACTTTATCTAATTAGCATAATTTTCACCGCAAATGTATTGATTATTTCAAATATAGCCTACAAAAAGACATAAAAAATTCCATCTATTGACATATATAAACTCCTGATTTCGTCATTACACCTCCCTAAATCCTTCCTCAAAGAGTTTCACAATAGGTTTGAGCGTTTTATGAACATTTAATGTATTACTAATGGAAACATTTCAGATTTTTCCCTACGTTCTCCCCATAATTGTTTCGCTGTTAAAACGCCATTAAAATACCATTTAAATAGTGTTTTAATAGTGTTTTAATACCTCTATTTGTTTCTGTCCTTTGGTTGTTAATAACAGGGTTTTCAACAAAGTTATCAACAGTTCGTTGACAAAAGTCCATCTCTTCACACATACGATAATCAATAAAGACAAGATAGCACATGATATCATTATCCACGGAATCAGCTGAAATAAATATGGATAATCATTTTAGTTTCCAGTTAATTACAGAATCTTTAAAATATAAGGTCACCTCATCTTGTCTCCTTTGCCAATTCGTGTCAATAAGAAATTGGGATGTTGAAAACGTTGGGGCGGGAATAGATAGCAATATCCATGTGAATAGTTTTCAACCGAGTTATCCCCATCACCTGTTCATTTGGCTATTTAAATCCAACAAGGCAATAAATTCAAGTGGTCACCTCTTCATAATGTATGCTTGTAATAAGACAGTGCATCAATAAAAAAGCGTGTCAGAAAGCACCTTACATTTTACTAATTCTGACACGCCTTAAAAGAAGCTGTATCAAAACTATGGTTTTTGACACAGCCCCTTTATATTCTTTACCAAATATTATTTGATGCCCAACTTGCTTCTCAATGCTTTTGGAAGAGCATCCTTGTGAACCATGATGTAGATAGTCTTCGCACGAACGTAACTTTCTGACATATTGAGGTAACCACCGAATGTGTTGCGTTCAGTTCCCCAAGAGTTCTTTGTCACATAATACTTCGTACCATTCTGATCCTTCACGATACCTGTCAAGTGCATCAAGTGGTCGTCTGTTGTCACGAAAGCTTCGTAACCTTCTTGGCGAACTTCAGGAGTCACCTTAATTTCCGGGAAAGGCTGTTCAAACTTATAAGCCTCTTCCATACGACCTTTTTCGTCCATCTTCTCAAAGCGTGCACGGTCAGTGGTAGAATAGTCATCTACTTTCTTCACTTCCGGATTGATAGCTACACCATTCTTGAAAGAGAAGCCCTTCTCGCTAACATCACCATCCCAGCATACAGAAAAACCATTCTTCAATGCATAATCTGTTACCTCGATAAATTCATCAAGTGGCAAGTTATACATTTTAGCGTGTTCCCAGTTATCTGTAACCTCAACCTCGAAAGGTTTATAGTAAGGCTGATGTGTAAAGCTGGTCAGCTCAACATAATCAGACATATCCAAGCCCAAAGAAGCGGCGAAAGATTTCGGAGTATATTCTTTGCCTTGATAAGTAAACTTCTCTGGCAATTTACCCAAATAGATATCGAGCAAGCTATCCACCAATTTGAAATACTCAGGAGAACGATGTCTCATTTGTACAGCTGCATCGGCGATCACTTTGATATATTTCACCAACTCAGAGTGGTTATGGCGATCAGAATCGTAGTTAATACCTGTATAAACTTCTTCCGGCACGATACCAACTTGATCGAAAGCATGCATGAAAGTATGCGAAAGGCTACCCTGGCCAATATTGCCATGACCATGACGAAGATAATTGTCTTGCAGCTGATTCATATACTTCTGACGTACGATGAACATCTCTGAAAGATCGTACGTTCCCTTACCCATACGCAACAACTCTGCTTCCATAAAAGAAGTAGTCGCAAAGCACCAACAAGTACCTGTAGAGGCTTGGTTTTTCACTGGAGTAACCGGTACACGGCATACGTCCGTAAATTGATAACCTTGTGCGGAAGCTGTCATAGCAGATGCCGCCAACAAGCAAGAAAAAAAGAATGATTTCATGATATATAACTAAATTTAAAATTAAAATCCTTTCCTAAACTGATACCAGAAGTCGTCGCCCATCTCATGCCAACGCAACAAAGTAGCTCCTGCGAAGTCGGCTGTGTAGCGAGTCAAGAAGTCAATAGCTGCTTCTTCGCCTTTCTGTTCTGCCAACGCCTTATAACGGTTCTCAACGTACGGCATTTCTGCCTGTCCTTTTTCAAAGAAATAGTCACGGGAAGACTCAATCGCCTTGCGGGTCACACCCCAACGGACAGTTGCCAACTTGTTAGCACGGCGGAAAGTCCAAACCGCAGCATCCTCACGGAAACGATGCTGTCCACAAATCTTAAAGCATGCGGGCAGGTCTTTTGTTCCTGAGAAGATAGGTACACGTGGGCTTTCTCCTGGATTGTCAAAAGCGACCCAAGCTACACCTCCTACTGCATCTGGCAACCAACCACGCAACTGGATAACGGTTGAGTATGAGCACTGCGGAACAGAAACCAAACGGTAACGTGTCACAGCACCCGGCTTCACGCCATTCAACATGTTCACCATATCTGTGGTCATCCAAGGGTTAGCAGCCGGACTAACTATTGTATCCACCTGTGTTTTACCTTTCTCCTGATGGGCAACTTTCAAATTCTTTGTCATATCTTTCTCTGTGCCCTCGTAAGTTTCAGTCAACATAGCCATCACGTCTGTTACACTGACAGCTTTTTCCGGTTTGACAGTGAATGGCAACTCTTCCAACTCATCAGTCAAACCCAATGAAGGAGCGAACTTATTCAGGATAAACAATTCACGGACACTATATGCTTTTGAGCCACCGCCATAAGCCTTCCAAAAACAGAAAGGAGATTTACCATCCCAATAACCTAAACGCTTAGCCACTTCGAACACATTGTCAGAAGCCATGCAATTCTCTTTGTCTTTCGGATCCACTTTAGAGATACGAGGAATGTTAGCAGAAACTCCTACATGGTCATCAGGAATACGAATCGCAGCCCATACTCCACCGATATTCTTCGGCCCTTCACCAAATACTTCAAAATGCCACACTTCGTTTGGGTCAGCAATGGTCAAACATTCTCCCCAGTCGCCATAACCATATTGTTTGATTAAGTCACCCATCAAGCGAATAGCCTCACGAGCCGTTGTACAACGTTGCAGCGCTATGCGTTCCAACTCCTCAATCATAAACATACCATTCTTATTCACCAATTCTTTACGACCAGAAATGGTTGTTTCGCCAATACCCAATTGCTTCTCATTCAAGCATGGATATGCAGTGTTCAAAAACTGGTAAGTAGAACGAGCTTCAGGTATCGTACCTTTCACAATCATGCCTTGTGTGCCTTTGTCATACTCCGTATGCATACGACCCGTATAAATGGTTTGAATCGTATCATTAGGATAAGTGGCAGCCGGGACAATGTCCATCCATTCGCGATAGCCACCATCGCAAGTATGACTGGTGATTACTGAGCCATCCGTAGAGGCTTTCTTACCGACCATGATGCTGGTACAACTTTCCGGATTAAGTACAGGCTCCGGAATTTCTTGGTTTTGTGCGCCAGCAGCAAAGCAAAGGCACATCAACCATACAGTAGTAAAAAGTGTTTTCATGTTATTTTGATTACATTATCTTATCTGCTGCAAATATAAAGAAAATAGGTTGGAGATACAAAGAAAGATACACCTCAATTTTTCAAAAAAGGTTCACATCCATAATGGACGGAACCTTTTTCTTCTTTTTCTCTCTGCTTTAGTTTATTGCAAAGGTTTCAAAGACTATTTATTTTCTTCTAACTATCCTAATTATTTAGTGGTAACGCCCATTCTGTTTCCGGCAATCCGGTCAATCAAAATAGCAATAGCTCCGTCACCAGTAACGTTACAAGCTGTACCAAAGCTATCCATAGCAATATACAAAGCGATCATCAAGGCCTGTAATGTCTCATTGAAGCCCAACATGCTTTGCAACAGACCTAATGCTGCCATGATGGCTCCGCCAGGAACTCCAGGAGCAGCGACCATCGTAATACCAAGCATCATGATAAAGCCTGCCATTTGAAGGAAAGAGAGCGGTTCGCCTGCCAACAGCATGATAGCCATCGCACAAGCAACGATTTTCATCGTACTTCCGGACAAATGTATCGTTGCACATAGAGGAACGACAAAGATGGCGATGTTTGAACGAACTCCGTTCTTTTCCGTCTGTGCCAATGTCACCGGAATGGTTGCAGCTGAAGATTGTGTTCCCAATGCGGTTGCATAAGCTGGCAACATCATCCGTAACAACTTCAATGGATTCTTGTGGGCTACTGCTCCGGCAACGGCAAATTGAATCAACAACAAGGCCACATGAAGGATAAAGATGACAATGATTACCTTCAAGAACATGGATATGACACCGAATACTTGCCCGCTACGGGTCATATTCAAGAAGATTCCAAAGATATAAATCGGCAGCAACGGTATCAAAATCGTTTCAATCAGCTTCGTAACAATCTCTTTGAAATCCACACAAGCATCCTTCAAAGCCGTTCCTTTGACATGGGATATCCCCAAGCCAAGGGTAAACGCCAGCAGCAACGCCGTCATTACTTCCATCAACGGAGGCATCGCCACTTCAAAGAAGGGAGTCAATGCTGCTCCTTCCGGTGTTTGAAACGTAGACAAATCCGCTTGGACTGTCAACAGGTTCGGGAATACAGAGATGCAGCTGAAATAGGTGAAAAAACCAGAAAAAATAGTAGAGCCGTATGCAATCACAGCTGTCACAGCCAATAGGCGGCCGGCACCTTTCCCCAATTCCCCTATGGCAGGGACAACCAAACCAACAATGATTAATGGAATGGAAAAAGAGAGAAAATTACCAAAGATGGAGTTAAACGTGACAAATACACGCGTCAATCCAAACGGCATGAAGTTACCCAACAAAACACCTGCCAAAATGGCGATAAACACTTTCCACAAAAGGTTAATCTTAATTTTTTTCATGATATTGATTTATTTTGAATCCTATAATAGCAATAAGTATACTCATAAGTGGACTAATCAGGTTAAAAAAGCAATATGGAAGATACGTAAATGTCGGAACACCCAGAACCGTAGCTTGTGTCATTCCACAAGTGTTCCAAGGTATCAATACGGAAGTAACCGTAACAGCATCTTCCGTTGTCCGGCTCAGCAAACGACTTTCAAACCCTTTTTTCCGATAAATCTCCTTAAACATATCACCCGTCAATATAATAGATATGTATTGATCGGCCGTACAGACGTTTAAGGTCAATCCGGCAAATACCGTAGATGCAACCATGCTGGCTCGTTTTTTCATAAAACGCAAAAAGACAGAAGTGATTGTCTCCAACATTCCACTGGCTGTCATGGCTCCACCGAAACACATCGCACAAATTATCAACCAAACGGTGTTCATCATTCCTGCCATGCCTCGAGTAGCAACCAACGAATTGAGTGTTTCGATGCCTGTTTCCAAGGAAGTGGGTCCGTACCAAACTTGGAACAGACCTTTAAATTGGGAAGATGCTGAAATCGTTTCCGCCCCGGCTATTTGGCATATCAAATCGGGCTGAAAAAACAAAGCGAACAATCCTGCCATGGTTGACGACAAGAACAATGTTATGATGGGAGATATCCGCTTAGCAATCAAGACTCCTGTCAAAACAGGAACTGCCAACAACCAAACAGATATATGGAATGTACCTTTCAAGGATTCGGCAAAAGCAGCCATGGATTCTGAATCCGCCTTGTCATGCAAAAATCCGGCTACGGCAAAGATAAGCAAGGTAATCAGAATAGACGGGACTGTCGTTATCAGCATATAGCGGATATGGGAGAACAATGGCGTATGTGTCACTGTTGACGCCAATACCGTCGTATCTGACAAAGGCGATATCTTATCTCCGAAATATGCTCCGGAAATGATGGCTCCTGCTATCCAACCGGGTTCAAACCCTTGCGCATCTCCGATTCCCATCAAGGCAATGCCAATAGTCGCAATAGTCGTCCAAGAACTTCCGGTCATCACCGAGACAATGGCACAAATAATACACGATGTGGCAAGAAAGAAAGTAGGGCTCAGCAATTGTACTCCATAATAAATAAGTGTAGGCACGACCCCGCTAACCATCCAGCTTCCGGACAAAGCTCCTATCAACAACAAAATAAGCAAAGCTGTCGCTACGCCTAATATATTGGAGCAAATAGCCTCCTCTATCTTCTTCCATTTGACATGGCAGAAAAACATGGACAAAGCAGAGCAGCAGGCAGTCGTCAATAACAATACAACTTGGCTGCCGCCACTAAGTGCGTCACTACCGAATATCTGGATGGTAAAGAAAAGAAGCACTACCATGACTCCAATTGGAATCAATGACAGAAGAATGGATGGACGTGTTTCCGGACACGAAGAACCACATTGTTTCATATTGCGAGCTTACTTCAATTTAACACCTCAAGGACACTTTGCCCTGTTTTTAATTATTTGGCTGCAAATTTAACAAAATAAGGATAAAAAAGAATGTTAGCCCGCATTATTTATCAGTTTTCCTTCTGTAGCAGCGCTGTCAGTCGTTTTACTCCCTCCGATGCCCCACATTTCAAGAAAGTAATGTCCTTCCTGTAGGTATTCACATCTTTCGGATCAATCAAGTAAATGGGTTGTCCCCTACGCACATAGTTCAACAATCCGGCTGCGGGATAAACATTTAGAGAAGTACCGATAACGACAAAGATATCGCATCCTTCCACCTCTTTGATGGCAGGTTCAATCATAGGGACAGCTTCACCAAACCATACGATAAACGGGCGGAGTTGTGAACCGTCAGGTGCTTTATCCCCAACATGGATATCGGGATGTTCCGGGTCAATAGGGAAAGGAGTTTGCAAATCCCGGACTGAACAAGATTTCATCAATTCCCCATGCAGATGGATAACGTTTGTACTTCCTGCCTGTTCGTGTAGGTTATCCACATTCTGCGTGATGATACGCACATCAAAATCTTTTTCCAAAGCAGCCAAGCCCAAATGTCCGGCATTCGGTTTCGACTTCAACAATTGCCGGCGACGCTGATTATAAAAGTCGAGTACCAGCTCCGGATTATACGCAAATCCTTCCGGTGTGGCAACATCTTCCACCCGGTAGTTTTCCCAAAGTCCGTTCGTGTCTCTAAATGTGGAAATGCCGCTCTCCGCACTCATTCCTGCTCCTGTCAAAACCACTAATTTCTTTTTCATAACAAACCCTTTCTTTTACTTTAAACAAAGGTACGGATAATATTCATTGGACGGCATCATATAGTTCTCTTATTTTTCCGACTTTGTCATTGCAACATTCATTCAGAGCAAGATTACGACCTTTTTCCTAAAAGCATACGACCTTTTCTCAGAAAGCATACTACCTTTTGGAAAACAGGTCGGCTTTCATGAAATGAAAGGCGGTGTGCATTTTGTTAATCCTGACACACCGCCTTTTGTTTCACCTCAACGAGGGAATATCATTCTGGATATTAATATCCAGGATTCTGCTCCAACAGATTATTTGCTCCAATCAAACTGTAGTGGACTGGGAAACGATTCAAATTGGCATTGTTCGTTGCCTTGTGATCCCACCAATCTTCAGTCACATAAGCATCCCAGCGAATCAAGTCGGTACGACGACGTCCTTCTGCCAAAAATTCCAGTTGCCATTCATCCAACATTCGGTATTTATCCAAATTAGCCGCTGTTACAGGATCCGGATCGACGCCGCCTTCAAAGTAACGTTTGCGGACAGTGTTAATCAAATCAGCAGCACCTTGTTTATCTCCGGTACGCATCTTGCATTCCGCCAACATATAATAGATTTCAGCCAAACGGATAATTGGAGTATCTGGGTCACCCTTGCGATTCTTTTCATCTTGGTTAGGACGCGGGCTTCTCTTCGTCACACGGACACAAGAGTTTTCTTCCGCCGTCCCTATAGTAGAAGGCAATGAAGCCAAATCTGGGTATAGAGGATCTTTACCTACTTTAGCGAAATAAGCGACTTGGTCAACGACAGTCAACACTTCTCCGCTATATTCACGGCTACCGGTACAAACCCAATCCTCATTCATTGGATTCACCAATTTGCCTACAATAAACATTCCACGGTATTTACCGCCACCTTCATAAACATACGGTTGTTTACGGATATCCTTATCATTGAACTTGGAATAAGCTCCACCTAACTTATACGGATATTTCTTTCCAGTCGGATCCAAACTTGGAATCAAGCCGATGCCGTTGTTTGAACCAGAACCTTCCAATCCGCCCAAATAGTTCTTGTAGTTGTAAGGAACCATGTAGCTCCAATACATGGCATCTGTTTCTGTTTTTGCGTTCTGGCTCGGCACAGACCAAATGATTTCCGGACAAGTCTCATTGTCGAATCCAAAGATATTTGTCCAATCCTTATCCAATTCGTATTTGCCATACTTGCCATCGATAATATCCTGACAAATCTGAGCCGCTTCCTGATACATCTCTTTTCCGATATAAGACTTTGCATTGAAATACAAACGAGCCTTCAATGCTGCGCCGGCAGCACGATGGACAGAACCTGTTTCCATAGCTCCCAAAGTTTCCTTTACAGGAAGGTTGGGAATAGCTATATCCAACAAAGAGTCGATAAAATTAAATGTTTGAACATCGGTTGAACGACCTTTAACTTCGCTTTGAGTAGTCGTATACAAAGGAACACCACCAAAGAAGTCCAAGCCATCCAAATACAAAGAAGCCGCCAAAGCACGCTGTTGGTTCAACATCGATTCACGAGTACCTTCTGCAAATCCCAATTTATCAAAGTCCACGGTTTCCAACTCTTCCAAAGCATCCCAAGCCAAAGCGACGCCCATGGCGAAGTTGGTCCAACCTGTTTCAATCCAAGCCATGTCCTCGGTATACTCATGGTGATGCATCTTTTGGAATTTCGCACCATCGTACCAGTCGCTACCACGGGTAGGCAAACAAAACTCATCTGTTCCCAATTCCTGCATCATCCAACGAGGCTCGTTATGACCAACATACCAACGCCAGTGGGTAAATGAGCGGTTAAAACGCTGCCAAACGGCATCCTGCGAAGTATAGAATGTCTCCGGCACAACTTGTGAATAGAAGTCGGGATCAATATTACACGAAGCAATGGTCAAAACTCCGGCAATTCCCACTATGATTGATTTTAATATATTCTTTGTTTTCATTTTTATTCCATCCTATTAGAAGTTAAACTGCATACCTAATGTCCAAGTACGAACTACAGGATATAAATTCCCGTCCCAGAATTTTTCAGTACCCTTATCCCAACCGGTAATATTCACCTCCGGATTCATACCGCTATAGCCAGTGATGGTACAAACATTTCCGACAGTTCCATAGATACGGATACGGTCAACCAAGTTCCTTGTATACTTCTTCATCGGGAGTGTATAACCCAAAGTGATAGCATCAATCTTCAAGAATGTACCATCTTCCAAATAGTAATCGCAAATCTGCTTTTCACCCTTGATATGGTTGAATTTGGTATATGCTGTCTTCAACACGTTCATGTTGCTCTGTCCTTGGATGCCGAAATACATATTCAATGTATTATAAACATCAAAATCTATCCAGCTACGCATATTGATACCCAAATCGAAGTTCTTATAAGTGAACGTATGACTCCAACCCACAATCAACTTCGGAGTGTAGTTACCCATATATTGCTTGTCGTTTTCCGTCTTCTTGGCAGCCGGAATCACTTCTCCTTCCTTGTTATATAACAAGAAGTTCCCTTCATCGTCAAATCCGGCAAACTTCCACAAATAGAAAGAGCCGATTGTAGAACCTTCTTCCATGCGGGCAGCATCACCTGGAGAGCCCGGAGCCACGAAACCGTTACCATTATAATAGGTATTGTTACCCCAAAGGGTCAAAATCTTACCACTGTTATGGCTGAAGTTTAAGTTAGTAGACCAAGTAAAGTCTTTTGTCTGAATGATGTTTCCCCCCACTTCAAATTCCCAACCTTTACTTTCCATTGAACCGATGTTCTGGTATTGTGAACCTTGGGTATAAGGGGGCTGAGGAACTTTCACACTATAAAGCAAGTTATCAATCTTGCGGCGATAGTAGTCGAACTTACCATACAAACGACCATCGAACAAAGAGTAATCTACACCTAAGTCCCACTCTTTCTTCTCTTCCCAACCCAAGTTAGGGTTCACATTCTGTGATTTACCGTACGAATAGGCCCAAGTGCCATCCGGCAACATCCAGTTGGTATCCGAACCTAACATATTCGCCATGTAAGAAGAACTAAAGTCATTGTTACCAGTTACACCATAACCGAAACGCACCTTCAAGTCTTCTATCCATTCGATATCTTTCATGAAATCTTCATTGGAGATGCGCCAACCGGCAGTCGCAGACCAAAAGTTAGCCCAGCGGTTGTTTGCGGCAAATTTGGAAGAACCTTCATGACGGATAGAAGCAGATGCCATATACTTGTCTTGGTAGGAATAGTTGACACGGGCAAACAGAGAGAACAATTTCTCAGAGATATTCTTGCTGGAACTCATGCTTGCTTTACCATCAGACAAATAACTACCCTCTCCAATATTCCAATACTTGATACCATCTACAGAGAAGTTGTAGTTCTGCATATTAAAGCTCTCGCCGTTTGATTCGAAATAAGAATAACCTGCCGTTGCATTCAGGTTATGTCCTCCTTTGAACTCTTTCAAGTATGAGAAGTAGCCTTCTGATGTCAAATTCTCTGTTTTGCTGAACCCCAAATAAGCATCTCCGTTACGAGACTCTTCTATAGAAGTCCTATGAGTCCTTGGATAATAGATATGCTGTTCCCACTGCCTGTTTTCGTATCCCAAAACCTGTTGGTAACTCAAACCTTCAATCGGTTTGATATTCAATTTCATGTTAACTTCCGGTTTGAACCATTTATCCAATCCATACCAATCTTCCAACATAGCATCAGCCACTACGTTGTAGTCCAATGATTCATTTACCCAGACGTTGTAACCAGTCGCACTTTTCGGATCGTAAGGGGAACGAGTCGGGTTATTACGCAAGGCTTGCTGGAAATTAGGGAAATGGTTGTTACGGGCAGCCTGACGGTAATCAACAGCCGGACGCACTTCAAACCAATCATCGAACAGTTTGAATGTGGCATTCAAACGTCCACCATAATCTTGACGGTCATCCTGCAAAGCAATACCTTCATTTTTTTCATAGAAGAAAGAGGTGTACAACTGGGCTTTTTCCGTACCCATTTCTAATGCCAGGTGATGTTTCTGTGAGAAGTTGTCATGATTAATCAACTCGTCCCACCAGTCAACGTCACTTCCGTAATCAGTACTGATATTGTGTGAAGCGAACTCCCGCCCTGACAACAATTCGGGTGCATTATAACTCTGTTTCTTTGAGAATTCATTGCTATAAGTCAACTTCACCTTTCCCTCTGTATTGGAACCACTCTTGGTCGTAATCAAAATGACACCAGATGCCGCACGTGTACCATAGATTGCTCCGGCAGAACCATCCTTCAAGATGTCGATAGACTTGATATCATCCTGTGTCAAGGAACGGATATCACCACCAGGGAAACCGTCAATTACAATCAGCGGAGAACGACCCGCATTGATTGAAGTCATACCACGCAACTGGAAAGTAGTCGAAGAGTTGGCACTTCCCAAGTTGTTCATGACCAAGCCACCGATTTTTCCTTGCAGCGCCGAAGATATATCAGCACCGCTCACACCAACCATCATGTCTTCGCTCTTCAAAGAGGTAATGGCACTGGTAACCTGCTTCTTTTCCATCGTACCATATCCGACTACGACTATTTCTTTCAAAGCTTTCGTATCTTCAGCCAAGACAACTCTGATTTGTGTTTGATTCTTTACTTGTACCTCCTGGGAGCGGTAACCAATATAAGAAACCTCCAAGACTGCATTAGCCGGAACATCATGCAATGTAACCATACCATTCATATCGGTTACATTAGGGTTTGCTAATTAATGGCAAGTAGTTGATTGCT
>ULRN01046007.1_pt1 | contig 108230 bp, 85 predicted proteins | sample 1955461 | NCBI WGS metagenome assembly ULRN01 (sample SAMEA4835683, study PRJEB28245) | human gut metagenome | biome: gut microbiome; material: fecal sample | place: Denmark | collected 2008 | reverse complement strand
GAAGTTGGAGACGAAAATACGTGGTTTACCGAATGCTTACGCTCTATTGTGGGTATAAAAATAAAACCTTATACTTAATAAAGATATTTATGGTGCTAAAATTGAAAAATAAGGTCTGTTAACAATCCTTTTTGTTAGCAGACCTTATTTAGCTAAATAATTGAGAAAATGAAAATTAACAAGAAGCATTAGGATGATTCTCTGGACCTGTTGCTTGTACTGTACCTTGGTGATGCCATGTTCTATTTCCCGAACTAGTAGTCCAATAAATATAAGCACCAGCTTTTATGCTGGAAAGATCTCGTACAGGTTTAAAATAATACTCATTGGCATAAATAGTACATTTTAAATTTCCTAAATCACTACTTGCTTCATACATTGCATCAGGTTTACCATCACCATTATCATCTACTAAATATTGGTGAGAAAAATTCCCGCATTCACCTGGTACGTGTTTAACATTACCATTATCCCAATAATTATGATCTATTTCATAGTTATTTGCTGCCTGCCAGCTACAACTTACTCCCCAACATGCTGCTATATATTCATTGGGAGTAAACTCCTCAATCACCGTTTTAGGTGCCATCCATTTTTCTTTCATATTTATTCCTCCATTATAAAATTAATTCCAACATAATCATTTACAAAACATCTTATCTCTTGTTCCATACAACCTTCTTCATCATCGTATTTTTCTCTTGCTTTGGCAAGTACTTCCGGTATGGTAGAAGGAGTCTGGAATTGTTGCCATAAAAATTGAGCAATGGGGTTCAGTGTTATCAATCCATTAATGGCTATATCATTACCTGTAGGGATTAATAGACAGTCACCATCCACTTCTCGCATTACGATATTAGAATTGGCTTTGTAAACTTTTGTATACTCTATTTCCCTGCTTTGCTTTATGTATTGAGCTAATTCTTCATCCGAAAGTAAAGAAAGCTGATTACTTGATAATTTTCCCATATTAGGAAAATGGTATAGTTTAGGTGTTTTGTAAAGTCGTTTCATATAACATTTTCTCTCACTCTCTTTTTAGTGTAGAATATAAACTGTTAATTATAAGTTGTTTATATAAACAACTTATAAGTTATTACTTATATCTGACTGCTGCAAATGTAAAAATCTTAAAGAAAAAAGAAAACTATTTAGTGTTAAAATTTAAAGTCGTAAAAGCAAATTAATTTATATACTGTTTTTATACTTAAATTTGAATATTCTTTGAAATTACATTTAGTAAAACATGAAATATTACCCTAAATGAATTTTTATTATATGTGATCTAGAATTATTTATGAACAATGGAAAATAGTCAATTTTAATAATGTCAAAGTTTTTTTAGCTTGGTTAATCTCAATTAGGCTTGGAGATTATTTATTTTGCTTTATGTTGGTGTAGCCATTTATATAACCATCTTGGGAGTAATCCTTTGATAATTGGGATAATGCAATAGGATTGATACCACCAGGGTAATCCGATCATCTTATAACCGATATGCTTTACATAAGCTTCATTTAAACGGCTTTTAAAAGTTCTTCGAGATATCGCTTCCCGAGTATCTCTCATTTCATATATAGGGTTTTCAAGCATATATCCTTTAAAACCTGCTGCATACATTTTAAACCAAAGGTGATAATCCTCTACTCTTAGTAACTTGGAATCTACTGTATAACCTTTAACTTTTTCATAGGCTTCTCTACGCACCATACAAGGAGCGTGACAAAATGGGCTACCTGCTATAAAATCTAATTTCTTTATTTCTCCTTTTCCTTTTCCCTTTTTAAATATACCATGTTCGTCAAAATAATGCATCGGACCACTTACTATAGCATATTCGGGATGGCTATCTAAGAACTCTATTTCTTGTTCAAAGCGATTTGGAAGAGAGCGGTCATCTCCATCCATACGAGCTATAAACTCGGTGTCTGCGTATTTCAAACAATGATTTAAAGTTGCGTTTAATCCTAAATTTTGTGAGTTTTCAATAACGATGTAATTGTGATGAATATTTGCCCAAGCTTTAGCAATTTCAAGTGTATTATCGTTGGATCCATCATTGCAAAGAATGACTTTAAACTGTTTATAGGTTTGAGCTTCTAAAGATTCTAATGCTTCAATTAAAGTATCAGCACAATTATAGATACCCATTATTACTGTAATTCGAAAGAATTTTTCCATGTTTATCTTTTAAACAATTTACTGATACCTAAAATAAATTTCTCTCCGAACAATTTAATGAGCTTATTTTTTAAGATATGCAATTTCCAACTCAGTGTATTATGATCAATCCATGAACAAGAATAATGGTGAATAGATACAGTTTTGTCTGTTATCGTTAATTTTCCTGTAGTTGAATCCATAGGGCAGAAATATTCGGCTGGATAGATGTTGAAATTTGCTACTTCTTGAAATTTATGTTCATTCACAAGTCCCCAATTCTTAAGTAAATTTGTGGTATATGTTACTACGGTATGGTCTCCAAACGTAAAATGATTTTTGTTCTCGTAATATTCTAGAATTGTCTTAAATAGTGGTTCATTTACTTCAGATCCTATACCTAAACCTGGAGCGACGCCTAATGGCGCGTTTTGAAGGCCTTTTTCAAATCCCATAAAGTTTCCTGCATTAATAATGTGGTCCATATTTTTAATTATCTCCACATCTGTATCGAAGTATAGTCCTCCTTCATTATATAATACAAAAAAACGAACATAATCACTTACAAAAGCGTATTTCTTTGCTTCGTAAGCTTCTTTTACATAATTACAGCAGTTTATATTGAAATTACTTTCATTCCACTCCTTGATTTTGTAACTGGGCAGATATTTTTTCCAAGAAGCGATGCACTTTTTTGCTTCTTCAGGAAGTGGGTTTCCGCCAAACCAGCAATAATGTATAATTTTAGGTATCATATTATAGAAAATTTTTACACATTTCCGTAGAAACCTTTTGAAGGCTTATATATCGGATTGTGCCGTGTGTTGACATTTACCAGTCTGCCTTCATCCTGCAGTCGCTGCAAATGCCGTTGGGCTGTTGTTTTTGTAAAACCACAGAGCCTTTCAAACTTGGTTCTTGTCAGAAAATCGTTTTCGTAAAAATAGTCCACCAGTAAGGCATCTATTTCGTAAATGTTTAATCTGGATGAATGTATTTTGATGTCGCTTCTTTCGAATTTGGCGTGGTTCTCCAGACTGTTTTTTAGGGCGCTGTCTGCCCTGAATTTTACTGCTTTTATCCCGATGCTCTGTGAACGGGTACTCTTGGGGTCAGCATCCTTGGGAGCCGAGAGCGAAAGGTAGAAATAACCTATTCCCGGCAGGCACACACGGTCGCCTTCACACAAGTTATACACTAACTCATCCCCCAGTTCGTCCAATACCGCCCGGATATCCCCTTTCGAGAGTGTACAGCGCTTGCTGATGTTGTTTACTATATTATCAATTTGTACGGTATGGCTTTTTACTACCCGTGCATGGTATTTCTCTTTTTCTTCTTTCTCCGGATCGGACGGAGAAACATAAAAATCAAATAGAATTGGCATGTTTCATATAGTTTTATAGGTATCTTTTCGCCGTTGTGAAACGTTCGCCTGACTGATATGAAGCGTTCGTTTTACCTAAGTGGGGCGATGTATTCACCTTTGTGAGGTGATTATAACGTAGGCATATTTCCTTTTATCTCCAGTTTGTCGTGAGATTTAACTCGACGGCTATGTAGACTGTGGGGAAGTATACAACGCGTTATATCTGTCAAAGATATAAATTAAAAACTAGATGAATACATGTATAAAAACATTTTAATTTATCAAGCTATATAGCTTTTGTATCTCCTTTTCATTTCCGTAATCGTGTTCCTTCAGGTAACTGACTATATTTTGTTGCAGTTCTTCATTCTTTATGAATTGAACTATTTCATGGGCACAGCCGGCATTGTCCAACGGAACAATCACACCGTCTACACCATGTTTAATCTGGCTATGTGCCGTGGGATAGTTAGTTATAATAACTGGCTTGCACAATATCTGTGCTTCGCGTACGGTAACCGCATTACCTTCATACCGGGAAGGCTGTACATAAATATCGCATCCTTCAATAAACGGATAAGGATTTTCCTGTTTCCCTAACAGAATGACACGACTTTCCATACCAGCCTCTTTAATTTTCTCATTTATCAGATGTTCATCTCCGCCATAACCTACGATATACCAGTATACATCACATCCTTCTTGCAATATTCTGCGGCAAATATCTGGTACATTATCGAAGTTCTTTTGTGATGAAAACCGTCCTATTGAAAGTAAATTTACTCTCCCGTCTTGAATAGGAAAATCAATTTTGTCTGCTAGTGCCTTTTGTCTGACTGTCTGTGGAGAAAGAATATTGGCTATTCCGATAATTTTTCCTGCTAAAGTTGGGAATATTTTCAGGAACGTACATGTTACATCTTCTGATATAGAAACAATGTGATCAAATTGACTCCACACCTTTATTTCCTTTTCCACATTTACACTGATTTTGGTGTAATCCGTATGAATCCATGCCAGTTTTTTCTTGGCCTTTACCTTATTCAGTACAATGTTATGTGGTGTTAGGAAGCTGATGGCAAGATCGTATTCCGTGCTCGGATTGATATCTGGAAGCAGCGGAGTGACTGCATCGAATACATATTGCAGGATAGCCGAGTCTTCTTTCAGTTGATTCTTTTTAGCATATCGGGCAAACTGATACTTTGCCCATAGTCTAGCGAGAGCAATATCGGGGAATCCTTTTAGTATAGCTTCCCTAATAGGTTTTTCTATTACATCATACTTCCTGATTTCCGGTAATATGTTGATCTTATCCGGTACCAGTTTTAATAGTTCTCCCCGATGGCTATACAGAAATAAATCAACATCATATAGTGTTGTATCTATTGCATTGAGCAGACCAATTAGGCTTATTTCCGCTCCTCCAATTTCTAGATAATGTATGGCTATGAAAATGCGTTTTTTCATATTGATGTTAATATAAAGACATTGTTAACTATTAATATTTTTTTGTTTTTTATCGTATGCCCTGTTACAGAAATTAATCAACAAGCAATATAGTTGCTTATTAAGATAAATAATACTACTGTAGCCATTTAAGCAAAGGAGCTGCTCTGTTTGAGGTATATTTTGTATTTTATTATCGCTTAAATTTATTTATTATTGCTGCTATAGTTACTTTCCAATTAATTAGCGTAACATGCTTGAAGTAGTACACTTTCTCATTTAGTACATCTTTGATTTGCTGTATACAGCTATTGTTAACCTTATTCCACAAAGCTAATTCTGTTGCATTAAACACTATATTAGAGATTTCTTTGGTTTCATGCACATTATCTGTTATATGAATAGAATGTTTCTCGCTTTGTAAATGTTGACGAATCTTATTTTTTAAATTGATGACTGCATTAAGATTGTCTGCTTCAAAGAGTGCAAAGGTTATTTGTCTGTTGGAACCGTAACAGTTTAGAGCTTTAGATCTTGCTCCTGCGAAATTATTATCAGCATTACCTATCCAATTTTGATCTTTATATACTTTAGCGATGAAATTTACAAAAGACTCAAGGTTCGTGTTAATAGTCTTGGTGTAGCAAAGTGGGTAATGATGATTCAGGATATTCAATGTTTCTTGCTTGACTTTTGCCCTTCCCATTCTAGGCCAAAGACAAGCGATGAACATATTGGGACACCACAATACCATTTCATGTGCAATTATATCTGCTATTTTCCAACTTAATCCACGTTTTAAGAAATATTCATAGTTGAATTTTCCTTTACTTTGAACTTCTTTAAAATGCACTATACGCACAGTTTTATCTACATATGCCAAAGCGCATACCCGATGAGCGCCATCAAGTAAAATTCCATTTTCATCCACGGGTATGAGAGACTTATTGGGATCAAATCCGTTGGTTCCAAGATCATCGATAAGTTTATCGAAGGTATTTATGAAATCATCGTATCCACTTTTATCTGTTCTGCCTGGTTCTTTCAGATCGGGATTAAAAGCTTTGATATGATTATTGTATACTTCAATTGCTAAATCGTGATTGGTTTTTCGGTTTTTTATATAAAAAAGCTTAGCAAATAAGTCGAAACGTTCTCCAATAAGCAAGGAGCGGGCTGGTACATCGTGAATCTCATACTGTTTGTTTCTTAATTCATATATCTGTATGGTATGTTCCTGTATTTTATCAAAAATCATCTTATATTTTTAATGAGTGTTTTATTTTTACTAGAAAATCAATGATACTAATCCGGGTATCAAACTTGATATGCGGCCAACGTTCTGCCCATGTAAATTTCAGAAGCGATTTATCGTGCATGCACATACGAGTTCGTACATAAAAATCTCTGGCAAATACATAATTATATCCTTTCTTACGCATATATGCTTCCAGCATGTCGATTAATTGATATTCAGTCATAGCTTCTTTACCAATCATGTCTGAAAGCCGTTGCTGATATTCGCTACTTAGCTCAGGTTTTTGAAAAATCGCATGATAAATGAGTGAATATAGGTGATTTTCTTCATTCATTATATAGAAGCATTTATGTGACACACGAGTTTTAAGAATTGCTTCTTCCCATTTTTCACAGTAATAATTATCTCCTACACTTCGTATATCAATACTCACTTTTTTACCTTTATACATGATAAAAAAGTGAATATTATCGCCCATTGAACCTAATTGTGGTCTGCAAGTTTTAGCGTCTATTGCATCTACTACCTGTTTAACATCTCTACAGAGTAAATCAATATCTCCATGTCCTGCCATGTAGATTTCATCTTCAAGCAAATTATCATAATTGCGCAGTACTACATATTCACAATCAGCCTTGTTCATACGAGCAAACATATCTGCAATATTTGTGTATTCAATCATTTATTTATTATTTTTTTTCTTATCTTTTCTATTATTACTAGCCATTTGTATAAGATTATGTTTTTCATAATCAGCTTTAAATTACGTTGTTGCTTACTACCGAGTAAGCTGTTTTCTTGTAATTTGTAATTATTGATAACTTTTCTAAGTTTTTTTATTGCAATAGGTCTATCCGATTTATTTAAATAGTGACATATCATCCATGCCTGATCTATACAGTTTTCTGCCATTAGTTTTTTTTGTTTGTTGACCAATGTCGGATAAGCTTCTCTGAAAAAAATTAAACGTTTTGCATAACCGTCGAGAATGTCAAGACTTTTAAGTTTATATTCGAAAGAGATACTGCCGCTACGTTGTAAATAGTGTATTATAGGTTTGTTTATTACTGTTACATGGTTAGCACTATGCAAAATTAAATGAAACCAATAAGTATCTTCGAACAACTTTCCTTTTGGGAAAAGATATTTCTGAGCCAACTCTTTACGGATTAATTTTCCCCATGCAAAATTTTGATATTGCTTGCCATCAATAAGGACGGATAAGGCTTCTTCTCCGCCATTATATGTTATAATTTCGTGTGATTCAGGATTGAATAATGTTTTATGGTCAGAATATTGATAATAAAAGTTTCCACATATGACATCACTTTTACTTTGCAGTGCAGCTTCTACCATTATTTTCATTCCTCCATCAGCTAAATAGTCATCACTATCAATATAGAATACGTATTCGCCTTGTGCATGTAATACACCATAATTGCGGGCATCCGATAATCCTCCATTTGTTTTGTGTAATACTTGAAATTGTTTAGCCTCTTTTGCTAATTTATCACAAAGTATATCGCTGCCATCAGTGCTGCCGTCATCTACTAATATTGCTTCATAGTCAATGTTAGCACACTCTTTAATAATAGAACTAACACAATGAGGCAAATATTCCTTGACATTATATACGGGAATAATTATTGAGAGAAACATATATTATGCCATTATTATATCCATGACTTTTTTTGATTCTGTCATGGCAGTTGTATTAACTTCTTTGGTTGTAGCATTCATTAATTGTTGACGTAAAGACTCGTCTTTTAATAACTTTTCTATACCCGAAGCGATAGACTCTGCCGTCATTTCGACGATAATACCATTTTTACCATCCTCTAACTGGTTGAAAGCTGTTGGAAAATTAGTACAGACTATCGCTCGACCTAAAATTTTAGCCTCTGTAATAGTCAAACCAAAACCTTCAAAACGAGAAGATTGAACATATATATCTGCCGCTTTTATATAAGGATATGGATTGGGTTGCATACCAACAAAACGAGCTTCATTTTCAATACCCAGAGAAATAGCAGATGCTTTTAATTCTTGTCGGCTTGGTCCATCACCAACAAAAAACCACTGGAATTTATAGCCTTTATCTTTAAGAATCTTGGCTGCTTCAAGGCACATATCTTGTCCTTTATTTGAAGCTATTAAGCGAGCAACAGTTGTCAATGTAATAACTGACTTGTTAGGGATTTCTCCTCCAAACTTTTCTATAGCTTGTTTACGAATTAAATCTTCGTTAAGAATGTCATATACACAATGTAATCGTTTTTTATTTACAAGTTTTACATTGAGTAATATTTTGTATAATGTATCACTGACTGCAATCACACCATCATAACGGTCATAAAATTTTTTGCAGTATTCCAAACGGAATTTAGTTTTTGTGATATCTACATTAATCCATGCATATTTCTTGTCTGCATTCACTTTTTCTAAAATATACCAGCAAGGGAATCCCTGCTGATATGCAATTGCAACGTCATAATGGTCTTTATATGGTTGAATAGCACTACTGCATGTCATCCATTCCATTGTGGGAGGATTTAGTGGATGTTTACGGAATTTATTAAGTCGTAACAGTGCGGAAAATGCAAGGCGACAGATGCGAAGCCATAACTTTTGTGTTACGGTTACACAGCCTGTGGTATAATTGATTATTTTTACTTGCTTTGGGACATAACATTCAAATATACCTCCTCTACCTACTAGCATTAGTGTTACATCAACTTTATCATAGTCTAATAGAGGCAGTAGACTTACTAAGCTTTTTTCAGCACCACCGCAAGTCAAACTATCTATCATAAATAGAACTTTCTTATGCATATTATTTCAATTCAATCATTGTGTAGTTGAACTTACGTAGAATTTTCTCTATAATTGCAACTATACGCCATTTAATTTTGTACGACCAGGTATAGGTGTACTGCTTTTTTTTATTTTCACGCCAAGTTCCCATAGCAAGGTGTCTAGTGTAGGTTTCAGGTGTAATTTTAGTTGCATCAAAGTAATGAGATGGATAAATAGTCAATACCTCATTTTTACATGTTTGAAGTTTATTTTTTAATACACTTCCTTGATAACCTTCTTGCATGGCTAAACGGAAAAATATTTCGGAGTTTAACTTTATATCATAGCGTAAGTCTTCTGGTAAAGTTTCATCTGTAGAATGGATAAAATGGCGTCCTTCATAATAATCTAAGCAACGTTTTATGAAAGGATTGTCTTTCTCTGCACCAAAACAACAGGTTGTCAGATAGTTTACGGTTGATTTACCAAACATATGCATAGAATTTTCTCTGCCGATGAAGGCATGGTGATGTAATAAAGAGTCAAATGAGCGATAGACCATTACATCGGTGTCCATGTAAATACCACCATACTTATTGATTGCATACAAACGAATAACATCGGAAGCGAATGCCCATTTACGTTGTTGTAGTGCTTCCTGAACGAAAGGATACTCTATTTCCTTAATTGAATCGTTATCCCATCGCATGATTTCATAGTTGGGTAGGTACTTATGCCATGACTCCATACAGTCTTTCATTAATTGTGGCATTTCTGCTGTACCGAGCCATATATAATGTATTATTGGGGGTATCATAAATTCAATATCTTTTCAAGTTGATATTTTTGCTTTGCTAAGAAATATTTATGGGAATTGGGGTGAAGTAGATTCCATATATGCAATTTCAATAAATTAATTCCTTTGGTAATATAGTGACGTTTAGCCGGATGCTTGAGCATACGATTATACTTATTCCACTCTTCATTCTGTATATGTTTGGCTAGTTCTATTTTCCATGGATTTTGTCCAGCATAATGAATAATAATAGGGTTGGAAATACACTCTTTTACTTCTGGCAAATAATTACTATTAAGAATTTCATTATCATAAAAGAAAGGATTTAGAATACCATATTTTAGTGGTAGTAAGATCTTGGTATCTTGACATATATAGTTTATAGTATCTTGGTCGGGAAATTTTATTTTGTCATTGTTTTCTTTTGCCCAATTTACAATTTGTTTTGTCAATTCATATTGACGCCAATAATCAAGATTCATTAGTAGTACTCCACTACATACATATTTTTTTGTATTGTTATATCCGCAACGTTTGAATGTATCAGGGTTAAACGACTCAATATCTATTACAGCTGCAATAGATTTTCCTGTCATATCTATTGAGAACAAATCTTTTAATGAGCCTGCTACAATGATATCCGCATCAAGATATAGTACACGATGTATATTTTTACCTAATATATTGGGTAAGAATACACGATACCATGCTTGTATTGACCATGAATCTTTAAGGCCATATAGTTGTCTATTATCTATTAAATATGTATCAATTGTTACAGTTTTACAGCCTTCAATAGTTTCATAGAGCAATCTGTACATTTTCTTAGGTATATTGTCACTTATTACATGAAAATGTAAAGCATTATTTTTATTATTTTCAATAATACTTTTTATTGTGACACAGATATAAGGGATATATTTATCGTTTACACAAAAGGCTATATGTATAGGATAATTCATTATTTACTTTTTTTAAACGTAGATATTAATCGATAAATTTTAAATGGTAATAGCCAATATTCAGCTCCTAATTTATACAATTTTCTATATATCTTCGGTATTGATGCATCATTATATACATAGTCTACAACTTCAGGGAAAGTCTGTTTCCAATTGTTATAATCATTAATGGACAAAAAGAAATCGCGCATATTACGTTTTGAAATAAGTATTCCTTCACCTGCATCAAAATTTTTCTCTATCAGGAAATCCACAATTTGCTGCAATGATTTGCGTTGCTCAAGTAAAGTCTTTTGTGACTTTTTTGAAGTGTTGACTATTGAATCTGATCTGTCACACCTATAATGATACATTGGTTTGTGTACATTAGCGATGCTTTTAGCATAATAACACGCACGAACTAACATATTGAAGTCTTCAGTCATATTAATATCTTTGGGTGGATATATTTTATATTCTTCAATTAAAGTACGTTTAACGGTAGTTCCCCACAATGCCCATATTAACTGTCGTTTCATGCGTATTCGGTCATGGGGATGTGAAAAATCGTCATACCTAACTACCTTACTTTTATTTGTATATTCTGCTATGTAATCACATATCACGATTTCTGCATGTGTTTCATTTATTTTTTGAACAATAGTCTGATAATAATCTTTATCCACCCAGTCATCCGAATCACAATGTATGATATAATCACCAGCAGCTAACTTCATTCCTCTAGTACGGGTAGCACTTGTTCCCAAATTTTGTTCGTTGTGAAGAATTTTCACTTGTGCTTTACGTTGTGGGTAGTCTCTCAATACACGTTCTAAAATTTTTATTGAGTAGTCTGGTGTACAATCATCTATGAAGATATATTCCAAATCATCCAATGTCTGTTCGAATAAAGAACGAGCACATTGTTCAATGTATTTTTCTACCTTATATATGGGGATTATTACACTTAGCCTTGGCATTATGTCGCAATTTAATTTTTGGAAGCACTATGAAGCTTTTCATATTCAAAATAGAATTTACGGAATAGTAAATTGTTGACTATGCACCATGGTAACAGAAGGAATATCAATGCGATATTGATTTCTGTATGACGATAAGTTTGATTTGAAAGTTTACTTTTTATATTACGAACTTTTTGTTTTATTTGTTTTTTATCGCTTATATCTTTCCATAACCCATATTTATTGTGTAGGGTTAGTAGTTTCATAAGGAAATAATAATCATCTTCATCCTTTATTTCATTTACTATAGATTCAGCAACAGAAAGATATCCCATGTATGAACGTGTTTTGTCTGATGCATGAACTGTAGAGTACGTATTTTGTGTACGGTACCAATAAATATCCTCAAAGACAAATGCCATTGCTTTAGCTTTATGACCAATATCCCAATTGAAAAGTACATCTTCATGAATAATTCCTTCTTTAAAAGATATTTTGTTATTTATGAGAAATTCTTTTCGAAACAATTTGCCCCATGGAAATAATCCTAATTTCCATCTAATAAAATGTTTTTTGATCCATTGATGTTCGTTATATTCAGGATAAATGTTTTTTAATCTCCATATTTCAAACGATCCATCTTGAGTTTTCATATTTCCTTGTACTAAGTCTACTTGAGGGTATTTTGCAATCTTATCGTGTAATAGCTTTAATGTATGGGGGTATAGTTTGTCATCTGAGTCTAAAAAAAAGAAGAAATCTCCCTTAGCTTTTCTCATACCGAGGTTTCTGGCAGAAGATTGACCTCCATTTTGTTTATGAAAGCAGCGTATACGAGTATCTTGTTTGGCATATTCATCGCAGATAATTCCACTCTGATCTGGTGATCCATCATCTACAAGTATTAGTTCCCAATATGGGTAGGTTTGTTCTAGTACACTATTTACACATTCGTGCAAATACTTCTCTGCTTTGTATACAGGAACAATAATTGATATCAAATCCACATTATTCATATTTATTTCTATATAAACGGGCATAAAGTGCAAAGAATTTAACTGCATATAATATACGAGTCATCCTTTCACTGAGTGTCATGAAGAATATTTCATTTTTTATCACTCTTAACGCATTTGAATGCTTACAAATTTTATATAAGTGCTTGATTGCAGCAATAGCTTTACATTTATCTTTGATATAAGGCCATTCACGCTCTTTGGCATACATTGAGCAAAAATAGAACAAATACCTTAACTCGTATTTTTCTTTTGCATAAGGAGCTATTTGTTCCGCTATTTTCATCATAGAAATAAATGAATTGGTTTTATCTTTACAGTTCATTATTGATGCTACATTGTCTGTTCTATACCAATAGGTTTTTTCCAAACAAATAGCTATACTATTGATATGATTATGTACGTGCCATTCCCACATTACATCTTCGTGTAAAACTCCCTCTAAAAAATATAGGTTATGTGATGTAATGAACTGAGTTCTTATTAGTTTATTCCAAACTGTTACAGCATTTCCAATGTTCAATACCATCCTTTGTAAGTATGATTTGTCTGTTATATATTCATTGGGAAATCTTTCTTTTGTATATATTAGATTTTCATATCCAGACTGAGGGTTGCAATTACCTTGAACAATATCTACCTCATTATATTTATGTACAAGTTTTACTAGTTCTTCAATAGCATTGGGGTATATTTTATCATCTGAATCTAAAAAATATACATACTTGCCTGATGCTATTTTAAGTCCACTATTACGTGCGGCTGAAAGACCTCCGTTTTTACGGTGTACGACCTTGATACGTTTGTCTTGTTTTGCATATTCATCGCATATTTCAGGGCATTTATCAGGTGAACCGTCATCAACTAATATAATTTCTAAATCTTTATAAGTTTGATTTACGACTGATTGAACACATTCGTTCAAATATTTTTCAACTTTATATACTGGTATGATTATCGAAACTTTCATTTTTTATTTCCAAAAAGAAATTGTACCCAATCAAATTGATCATAATATTTTCCTCCAAACCAACCTGAAAATTCATAAGGAAATGCTAATTGTTCTTTCTCCTTATCAGTACATCCTTTGAGAGCAAAGCAACTTTTTAATTCGTAATGTGCACTATGTGTTAATGACACTTTATGTGGATAAGGTAATTGGTCAAACTGGCGTAAGTGTTCTATTGTTGTACCATCACGTTCTACTAATATGATACGTAAATTATTAAAGTCCATGCGTGCTGTTCTCCGTTTCCATGTTTCAATTGCTTCTGAAAAAGTCTTGTAGTGCATGAAATATAATGTCACTTTACCACCAAGTTCACCTATGGGATAATGTATGTTAGGATACTTGTCTGACACATCGATGATTTCTTTTGATATTAGTTCTTTTAGATGTTGTAGCAAATATATATAGTCTGAAGGAGGAATCCATAGGTTCACAAATGGTGAATTGAATGGTAGTCCAAACTCATGTAATACCATTGCACCATTACAGTTATTACAGACTACAGATGGAACTTTGGTATCCCCTGTCTTAGCTATACGTTTCTTTTTTTTAGCAATAAAAAACGTACGCATGAATTTATTTGACTTTTGCTTCCACCTAGCTATTTTATTTAATAAGTAATTTAATAATTGCATATATAAGATTAGTATTTTTTTATTTGGAACACTTACAGGCTAACAAAACTTTAAAGCTATATATTAATACTCGTTTTTAGATAGTTTTAGTATTTTATTGATAAAATCCATGTTTTTTGAAGAAAATTTTCTAGCAAACAGTTTGGGGGAATTTTTTAAAATTTGAATATCCTTATTTATATTTTCTCTTTGTATGCCCCAAGTATATGGTTTACCCCTTTCCCAATCTATTTCACGTAGGCAAGAGCTAAAAATATAATTAGGTTTATAAAGATTCTTTCGAAAAGGTGATTGCCATAAAATTGTTTGCACAAACATTTCATCAGCACAAGGAATGTATTTAAAGGTTCTTAAGATATATTCTTTTTGAGTAAGTAAGTAAGTGCAAAATTCATGTGTTATACTTATCCAGTTTACTCCTTTTTTTAGCTCAATGTCAAAATTTCTTTTGTATCCTAATTTCCTTTGTAATTGTACTAATATAAATGATACTTTTGTCAATACTTTAGCAAGTAATGATTTGTTTCGATAATATTCAGTGAAAAAGTAATAATAGTTTGTTTTTATTTGTAAGTCATGTTTATTAAATTCACCCTGACTATATCCAACAAATTCTTTTCCATTATTCTTATTCATGAAATCATGAATGTAATCTTGACTTTTTATAGGCAAGTCTACTCCGGATAGTAAATGATAATATTGATATGTTTCATGTTCAGATGCTGTTTCAAACAAAGTTAATTCTGCTTTTATTAGGCTTATATCTCCCCACCTTATATCTATTGGGGGTACATAAATTAGTTTACTCTTGTATGTTTTAATATTGGAAAATATGGTACGATCTGTCTTTTTATCAATTAATAAGTATATATCATTTCTATCATCATCAAGAGCTTCAATAAGTTTTTGTAAAATAATTGGCTCATTGTGCGCTATTATACAATATGCATGTTTCATATTTTAATAGTATAAATATAGAATTACAATTTTTATTATAATGAAGTTTATGTTTAAAATTATACATAAAAATAAAACGTTTGATTGTTATCTAAGAATCGACTGTTTTTTTCTGTAAAAAATTTATAGTTTTAATACAAATTGAAAAGTATGCTCTTATAGTCCAGTAAAAAGTTGGAATACTTTTTATACGAGAAGTATTAGCTTTCCAATAATACTCTTTCATTTTTTTATAATTGGGGATTAGGCTATAATATTTGTATAGATCACGATAGAATTTGGATTGAAACCATTTATCATATTTAAAATTGGACCAGCGGTTTAAGTCCTGAAGAATTTTCTGTATTCCCTTTAGATTTTGGAAAAAACCCTCTACTTCATTGTATCGGGCGGTACTGCTCCATGATCCTGGTGTATATAATCTATATACAGACATAGGTTTGGCGATATAGTAGGTTTTACCCATTAAAGCAAAATATATCTGATTGGGATAATCACCCACAAACTGCTCTGTTACCTCTTTAGGACGGTTGAGATATAGGTCTTTACGTACCATTAAAGAGAGGGAAGGACAAAACCCTCCTCCTCCCATAATAATTTCTTTTAAGCCAATAGTAGTATTTATTTCAGATCTATTAAATGTCGTTTTGGTGCCATTACGGTAATCAAGAATATATGAATCATGCCATACCATGGTATAATCTAGATGTGCTTCAAACCATTCTACTTGTTGTTGAATTTTTGTTGGGTCTATCCAATAGTCATCACCTTCGCAAAAGGCTAGGTATCGAGAAGATTCTGCCATTGCGTTATTGATGTCCACATTCATGTGTCCATGTCCTGGTTTCTGATATTGATTCTCTGTTTGGATGATAGGTTTGATGATATGCTGATATTTTTCTGCATATTCTCTAATTATAGCAGCTGAATTATCTGTGGATGCATCATCGTGAACGATTACTTCGAATGGAAAGGTCGTTTCTTGCATTACAAATCCTTCAAGACAATCACGTATGTATGCTTCGTGATTGTATACAATGCAACGAATGGTCAAAAGGGGATGAGACCAATCGAGTTCTTTTGTCGGTGTATTATGTCGCTGGGCTTTTTCTAATATATTGGCCATAGAATTAACTTTATTCTTGAATTAATGAAATAATTGTATGAACATTCTGCTATTGTCTATCTTTAGATAAATGCATTTATATATGATATTTTGATAGCTTGGGTAATTTAAGAGCTATGATATCAATTATTTCGTTAAACTGTTCCCTATTTAAGTACCGTGCACTGATTATATAATAAATAATAGCTATTGGTATGCCTAATAACAACTTAATAAAATGATTATCAAAAGGATATTGTACAGCCAAACAGATTACTCCCATAGTAAGACAATTGCCGAGAATTGGTAATAGATCTCTTAATTGTTCCCAAAAACCGAAATTAATTATCTTCTTGGTATACCAAGTATTTATAAATAGAGATACATAACTGGATATGATACCAGCAGCACAAAAAACTATGAGTCCAAAAGGTAGAGCTGTACATAAAACAATTAAGCCCCATGCTTTCTTGATAATTTCAAGTTTAAATGTATATTCGCTGTGTCCTGTAACAAGCAGTAGATTGAGATTGATGGCATGTATGGGGTACCACATCATAGAAAAACAGATAAGTTGCATAAGTAATACTGAATCAATCCACTTTTCTGTAACTAATACTATAGTCATAGGTTTTGCAACAGCTGCAAGTCCTATAACTATAGGAAATACAATAAAAGCTGATAATTTAATTATGCGACGATAGTTAGCGGCAACTCGTTCTGTATCATCTTGCATTTTACTCAATACAGGGAAAGTTACACCTTGCAAAACACTCGTAAAAGTTTCAGATGGTAGAGAAGGCCATCCTTTTGCTTTTTCGTATAAACCTAATTGTGCCGGTGAGAAAAATTTGCCAACTATCAACGGAGTAATATTGTTGTATATTCTGTTGATAATTTCGACACCAAGTAATTTGCTGCTGAAGCCAAATAATTCCTTAAATGAATCCCATGAAAAACGAGAGCGGGGATACCATCTTACGATTATTATCTTGACTATGGTGCCAATGACTGAAGTGAATAACGTAGGTACTGTTAATGCCCACACTCCATATCCATTATATGCCATCCATATAGCAATGATTGCTGAAATTACTGTACAAGATAAACTGATATAAGCTGGAGTTTTAAAGTCTATATTTATGGTGAAATGAATAGATTGGATACTTGCAAACGGATTGATAAGTAGACCTAAAGACATCACACGTGCCAATTTACACAATATAGGCATTTGGTAAAAATTTGCAATTAATGGTGCTGCTGTAAAAATGATAACATATATTATGTAACTTGCTACTAAATTATAGTAGAAAAGGGTACATTTATCTGTTTCTGTACGGTTTTCTTTACGTACAATAGCTGTAGTTAGTCCACCATCAGTAAAAATGTCTAGAACTGACGTGAATACAGCAATCATTGCAATAGCACCATAGTCAGCAGGCATGAGCTTTCGTGCTAGTATGATGCTGACAATAAAAGAAACACCTAGTTTTCCAAAGGTGTTTATGCTTTTCCAAACTATACCTTTAACAGCTTTATTCTTTAATGATTGTTCTGACATGAAATGAAGAAATAATATTTTTCAATTCTATGTTTTTTATTTGGTTAGATTTGAAGTTTTTATATTTTATGAAATAATTACTGGATGCAATTCTTTACAGGCAAAGATTGGTTGGGTTGTGATATTTGATTTTATTGTAGGTTTACCTTCAAGCCATTCTATGAGTTGCTTGGGAAAGTTAGCACCCGCAAGATGAGAGAATGGGTATTGTCCACCGAAACGACAATTCATTTCAAGAACTATTTTTTTACCTTCTGGAGTTACAAATATGTCAATATCCAAATTGCCTATATGATGCAGATTGTTAGAAATAAGTTTACCTATAGGGGAGAAATCTTTTGGATCAATAATTTCTGCAATATCAGTCTCACCAGCTCTCATTGCTATCTTTTTCTTAGCAAGAGTTGTAACATAATTTCCTTCTAAATCATTCAATACTTCAATACCATATTCTTGACCATTAATGCTCTCTTGTATAAGGATACAAGTAGATTCATCTATAGCTGATTCGTATTTAAGATATGTATTGAAAATTTCACGATGAAGCTTTTTGTACATTACGTCAAGTTCTTCATCTGTTTCTATTTTGTATATACCAATTGAAGCCATGCCCCAACGAGGTTTTATTATGACTGGATAATGAATTTCACCTGAAGAAAGAGCTGCTTTTGCCTGATTAATATTTAAGAATGTCTTTGGTTGAGTAAGACCTAATGATGTGATAAAATTATATGTAGCCCATTTGTCATTGCAAATCTGTGTAACTTCGTAATCTGATACGATAACTGTAATGCCATTTTGTTTAAACAACTCTTTATTTTTTGCGAGTACAGGAAGATCTATATCAAAAAGTGATATAATTACAGAAATATTATTTTCTTTACAATAGGCAAGAAGGAAATCAATATAATTATCATCGTAGATGTTTGGTGTAATAACATATTTGTCTGCTTGTTTTAAGGTATATGTTAATATACTATTTGAAGCATGTACAAATCCTGTCCCGTTAAGGGCTGTTTTGAAATATTCAACCATATAGGTCCTGCGTCCAGCAGAAGTTAAAAGGATATTCATAATTTATAGAATGTCATGGTTTTATAAAAGATTCATCTCTAGATATTGACGTATATAGTTGGGATAAGTTTGGGTATATATAACTTTGAAGCCCAAATGCTGATATATTCGAGATGCTTTAGGATTATTCGTATGGATACCTACGCAGGTCATTCCTGCATTTCGCATTTCATCAATTACTAATGATATTAAAGAACTTGCAATCCCTTGATTTCGCATAGAATTTGTAGTTGCAATAAATGAAATATATCCTTTGAAAGTAATCATGTCATTAGCATAAAATGCTATGGAGCCACTTATTCTATTATTATCTAGAATTGAAATTACATGTCCTATTGTTAAAACTTTATTTGCAAATAGATTTAAATCTACATGGCTTGATAAAGAAGGAGTAAACTCTTTATCTACGCTTTTAATAAATTGTAGAAATAAATCTCTATCAGAAAGAGTAAGTTTTTTTATATCATAATTCATGATGGTATTTTCTCTTATTTATTTTCTAAAGTGTTTAGAATAATAGTGACTATTTTATCAATAGTTGCCATCTCTAAAGTATAGTATAATGGTAAACAGAGAATACGTGAAGCTATATCTTCAGACTGAGGCATATTGACATAAGGAAAGAGACGATTGAATGTGTTGATACTTGGATAGAAGTATCTACGAGGAAAAATATTTTGAGCATTTAATTCTTTTAGTACTTTTAAAAGATCCGTTTCATCCTTGAAAACTACAGGGAAATAGCTGTAGTTGCAGTCCTCGATAATTTTCTGAAATGTAAGGGTTGGGTTTTGGGAGAGCTGCTCCTTATAATGCATATACTTAATTTTTCTATCATTAAGTGCAATTGTAAGATACTTAATATTGGCAAGACCAATTGCAGCATGAACTTCGGTCATTTTAGCATTAGTGCCATCTTCGACAATATCTGCATGATTTTCGAAACCGAAGAAGCGAATACGACGTAATTTTGCATCCAATTCTGGATTAGTTGTAAAACATGCACCACCTTCGGCTGTATTTAGCATCTTTGTTGCGTGAAATGATGTTGTAGAAATGTCACCATATTCAAAAATGCATTTGCCATGGTATTTAACACCTACAGCATGTGCTGCATCGTAAATTACTTTCAGATTATGTTTTTTAGCTATAGCATCGATAGCATCAATATCGCAAGCGTTACCAAATACATGGACAGGCATTATACCTACTGTGTGATAGGTTATTTTATCTTCTATTTTAGTAGGATCTATATTGAAGGTTTCAGGATCGATATCTGCAAAAACGGGAGTACAATTTTCCCAAAGGATTGAATTTGCCGTTGCAATGAATGTAAAAGGAGTAGTAATTATTTCACCTTTTAATTCTAATGCCCGGATGGCCATTTGTAATGCAATAGTACCATTGACGCAGGAAACTACATTGGATATGTTAAGATATTCTCCCACTTCTTTTTCGAAACGTTGTACAAGCGGTCCATTATGAGTCATGATACCTGAATCCCAAATAGATTCTAGCATTGGTTTTACTTCATCTAAGGGTGCCAAGGTTGGCATTGTAACAAAAATATTTTTAGTACTCATTTTAGCTTATTTTTAAATTGTTCTAGTAATTCTTCTTGGCGGATCATAACTTTATATTCGTCTTCACGCATTTTCTTGTTTATGATACATTCTTTAAATACTTGAATAGATTTACTGAATGTATCGTCTGCAGGAAGATGAATTTTAGTTTCTTCATTACCTTTACGAATGATAGCTTCTGGTTCGAAATCCCGAGGAGCTGTGAGCACTCGATTTGTGTAAAACGTACCTTTACTACCCCATATTTCTAATTCACACTTATAGTTGTTATCCATTCCAAAAGCTATTTGAGCTGTTACACCTTGATCATTAGAGAGGGCTGCTGAGCCATACATGTCAACTTCAAAACCATTAATATGATTAAGGCGAGCATAATCTAGCTTTGTTGTATCTCCAAGAAGCATAGAGGCATATTTGAGAACATAACCTCCACAATCAAGAAGAGCTCCACCGCCAAGTTCTGCTTTATAGCGAAAATCATTAGATTGTCTTAGTGGAAATCCAAAACTGATACGATATAAGCGAATATCACCAATTTCTCCAGAATTTATAATTTTTTTGATGTAATTGAGTTGTTCGTGGTAAGCGAACATATAATTTTCGTGAAGAGCAAGGTCATACTGTTTAGCTAAATTTACAAGTGATAGAGTGTCTTTAAGGCATGTTGTTGAAGGTTTTTCTATAAAGACATGCTTGCCAATTTCTAATCCGAGATTTGCCCATTTATAGTGTAATGCCGGAGGTAAAGGAACATAAATGCAGTCAATTGCTGTATCTTTTATAAGATTTTGGTAACCATCGAAGAGCGTGCCACCATAGTTCTCGATGAAAAGTTTTGCTTTCTCTATTTCATTTTTTTGAGTTATTGCCCAGTTATCTTCTGGAAATAATGTAGTTTTTCCTTCAAACCATTCAGATTTAGATGCGACTGCAACACCAACAAATTCAAATTCTTTGTTGTTTTGAAGAGCAGGAAGAAATCTACGATATGCGATTTCCGATGGTGATATAATGCCTATTTTCATATTATCTATATTGAATAGCGCTTAATAGTGAACGCGCTTGAATATTTAAAAAATTATTAAAGCAAAGGAAAGAGTATATTTGATTTAATGTCATCCAGGTATAATGTTCAGGAAGTTCAATAGGAAAATAATCGTCTGCTTCAATAAGCATGTTACGATTTTGTTCTTTGTAGAAGCGGCCTCCTTCTTCTGATTGAAGTGTATCGAAAATAATTTGTTCGGGCCTTGCATTGAGAACGTAGTCACAGAATGGTGGTTTTATGATAGCTTTACTATAATCACCGGTAAGGCACTGGACAGTTGGCGCAAGTTCCATAACATCGTAGTTACCACATTCGAGTTTTGCTTGAACAAGAAAATGATATACACCATTAATCTTTTTTATAATATATGCACAAAGACCTTGCTGCATTGGTGCTACAAGGGGCTGACACCATGAAGCAACTTCACGATTGGCAATTGTTACTCGTACACCAATTACCTTGAAGTATTTTTTATCCTCGCGAATAATTTCATAATCTGTAACTTTCCAATCTGGCATATTATAAATGGGAGTTGGAAAAACTAATAAATCATATTTAGCTTTGAGACCAGATAACCATGAAAGGTGGTGGCGCATATCAAAAAGGGAGTGATTAGTGCTTGAAGAAAGCATCATTCCTCGACCAAATTCTGTCATTTGAGAGTTATCGTCAAGTGGATTCTGATAATCACTGAGTTTAAGTCCTGATAGGACTGTGCGAGTATCCATATTGACCATATTGTTTCTACATGCTAATTCCTTAATTTGACCAAGGGTCATCCAACGGAAATCTTCTTTTACTTCAACTTCACCCGATACCTTTATTATGATGTTACGGTTACGTTTACGTAAAAAACGAGCTCCTTGTTCCGATTGGAGCTGGTCAAGAAGAATTTCTTCTGGCTTAGCATTAACAAAGTAATCCAGGTAGTTTGGCTTTTTTCCTTGATGAACTTGTCGATAATTACTTTTGGTAGCTTGTAAGGTTGGGGATATTTGGACACAATTTACATTTCCTGGTTCTATTTTTGCTTGCATAAGGAAATAGAGTACTCCATCAAACTCTTTAGTAAGAATCCCTAGGTAACCTACTTCTGGTTGATTAATGATTGGTTGCATCCATTCATTTATTTTACCATAGTCAGTCTGAACCTTTATACCTTGAATAGAGAAAAATCGACCAGATTTATGGTGTAATGATCCATCTTTATCTTGATGCCAGTATTCCATTTCTGCAAAAGGAATAGTTTCTACAGAAACCTGAACTTCGCGATTGCGACGTTTTATCCATTCTATAAGTTCGGCTGTTGAGTTGAACTTATTTTCAGTTGTTAAAAGGGATTTTATAAGCATAAGATTTATTTTTGCTACATAATGAGATTTTTGTTCCTTTACATTCCAGCTTTTATAACAATATTACAGAGTTATTTTTCTGTCTTTAAAGATTGTCCAATTCTTACAGAGTGTTATGATATTAGATATTTTTTACACCCTTAGAATGTTGTAATAAAATGTAAATGCATAAAATACCAATAAAGCAGCTCCTAAAATTTTTTCATGGCTTTGCCAGAAGCGTTGTTTCATAAAAGGATAGATTAAGATTACAGGCATGATGAACCAGGAAATCTGAGCAAAACGGTTACTATAGGCTGCTCGAATGATTAATACCCAAAAGGCATTAGTTATCAAAAAAGTGTTGTATAGCCAGTGGTAGTATTCATCACGGAAATTACGTCGGAAAATGAAGTAATAGCCTACAAACACTCCCATTGCACTATAGATAAGGAAATCCCAGCGGAAAACCATACTCATTTGGACAAGTTCACCAACCATATTGTCTCCTGTGAGGTAGCCGGAAAATCGGTCATCCTCTCCAAAAATACCTAAAGTCGCCAGATAATTTTGAATACGCATACCGGCTGCATATGAAACCCCTACACAACCTATCCATGCTAATAGGTAGAGATAGCTGTTTTTGATGAACCAAGCGATAACAGCTGCGCCTACCATAAGCAGACAGGACTTGTGAAATCCAATAGCAATGATGCTTAGAAGTATAGCTATGGGCAGGCGATTGATGTAAGTCATGGCTAGGATAAAAACAGAGGCTCCCATACCATTCCGGATACCGTTTACTCCATAGTTCCAAAAAGTAAACATACTAAATATAACTAGTAAGGGTATATAGTAGTAAGATTTGAAAATACGTTGCATAGCGAGCCACAAACTTCCTATGTAAATAAAGGCACACATCAGAAAGAAAGTATGGATATCGCTATACTTGGCAAACCAGGCATGCAGGTTATAAAACAACCAGTCTGTTTCCCATGTCCAGATAAAGGGTTCAGAAGAACGTTGTATTTCAAAAAATTTACTTGCGTAATTAACTGTATCACCGAAGATAACAGATACAGGACGTAGTCCCATGTAAAGTATTAGTAATATGGTGAAAAATACTCCCCATACAGCATTCATACTGACTATATTTTTATGTAATGCGATACCTGTATTACATTGCCAAAAAGCAATTAGTACCAATATGAGAATACTATAGTTAAAAAATGGTGTATAATCTATTAAAGGTATAAAATCTATCATAACGGGGTTGCAATTGTATATTGGATTCGGTGATCGCTCCAACAGTTACTGTATAAACGGTAAACTAATGTTTTCAGTACTGGAGAACAGAATATATAATCAATGCGGAACAGGTTATTTGCAGGTTGATATGTCCCACCCCAGCTGTTTCCGGCTTCGAGAAAGCAATCGTCTAGTTGGGCTGTCAGCTTCCGGTAGGCATACGATATGGGTGTATCGTTCAGGTCACCGCATAGGATAACGGGATACGGGCTGGAGGAAATAGCCTCTGCTAACAACTGTGCCTGACGATTACGTTCCTTGGCATTGAGCTGGTAGGTATGCAAAAGGTTGTTTCCTTGAAATGCCGGTGTCATGCCGGTAGTTTGCAAGTGTATGTTGAATAAACGAATGGTTCTTCCTTCATATTGCAGATCTATTTGTAGCACTTTGTTATAGCTGTTAGGGAAGTAGTATTCTTTCATATTCGATAAGGGGAAACGGCTGTACACTGCCAAATTCAGCACTTCGTCTTCCCGGCTGTTGAATACCCGATAGGGATATCCGAATGCTTCCGAGATACTATCACGATGCAGTAGGTTATCGTGTGGACGTTCTTGCAGACAAATAACATCGGGATGAAGGTTTCGGATGAATACGGCACTTGCCTGTAAGGTGTCTTTATTCAACTGAAAGCCTTCTGCATTCCAACTGACGAGGCGTAACGAATGAGAAGTCGATTCATCTGTTCCAAAAGATATAGCCCAGGATTTTCCGCAAAGAAACAGGCTGATAAGGCAGGCTGTACCAAATAACAGGCTGATGGCTTTGCTTCGGCAGGGAACTGCGATGATTGTTGTCAATGTGCTGAATATAGTCAGTGGTATAACCAATAGCCCCAATGGAGCAAGATAGCCGGCAACTACCGGAGAGCACCAGGGTATGGCAGCAGTCAACAAAGCCCAAAGAACCGTAAAACCTGCCAGAATGTAACTAAATCGCTTCATTGTTTGCTATCAGTATACTGAGGGCATCCAGCTGCTCGCTGGTGAGTTTCATACTTTCCAGCATGGGTGCATATCGCTCCAGATGGTGCAAATCGCTTCCTACATAGCTGTACATGCCTTCCGCCAAGATGCTTTCTGCCGCATGGCGTGCACCGGGACCGTAATAGCCGGATAAGGACATCAGGTTCAGCTGCAAGCGATAACCGTCTGTGCTGTACAGTCGGCGGTAATCGTCCATATCCATGTAAGTATAGCGCTCCGGATGGGCGATAACGGGGAAATATCCGTTTTGTTTGACACTGGCAAGTATCTCTTTCATACCGACAGGTGGAAGCATGTAGGAGGTTTCTACAAGCAGGTGATTCTTACCCAATGGAAGGACTTCAGCAGGTAGCTTCGCGGTGAACTGTGCGTCCATCATGTACTCGCCTGCCTGATGCAACTGGATGGGACCTTTGTAATAATTCCGGAAGGCTTCGAAACGTTCGGTCAGGTACGCTGTAGTGTTGCGTTGCATATCAGACATAACGTGGGGAGTCAACCATACGGAGGTAATTTCCAGATTTTCCAGGAACTGAAGCAGTTCCAAGGAGGTTGCTCTGTCGGGAGAACCGTCATCCACTCCCGGAAGAATGTGGGAGTGGATGTCGGTCATGCCTTTCAGAATACCCGATTTAACCAGGTTGTGTTTTTTCTTAAAACTGAAAAACATATTCTTTCGTCGGTTTACGGGTTATTTTTTCCAAAACTGATACCATTTACGTTTGTTCTCGTATCCATAGCCGTATCCATAACCATAGCCATAACCATAACCATAGCCGTTGTTCTTGGTATGGGCACCATTCAGGATAACGGACATGTTCTTGAGCTGGCCGGTGCGGTAAATCTTTTCCAGATCGGGCAGCATACGGCGGTCGAAGCGGTCGGCACGGATAACGAAAATGGTAAGGTCGGCAATGCGGTTGGTGATGGCCGCATCGGCAATGATACCTACCGGTACGTTGTCGACAATGATATAGTCGTATTGCTTGCGCAACGTTTCGATCATGGTTTCCAGACGTTCGCTGAGCAACAGCTCTGCCGGATTAGGAGCTGCGGGTCCTGCCGGAATGATATCCAGGTTTTCTACCAGCTCATCGTGCTTGATGATTTCTGATAACTCGGCACTGCCGGACAGGTAAGAAGTCATACCTTTGTCGTGGTGGTGGATGTGGGAACTGAGGGTACCCTTACGGATATCGAGGTCGATCAGAATCACTTTTTTCTCCGTTTGTGCCATACTAGCCGCCAGGTTACTGCACACAAAGGTCTTACCGGCTCCCGGACCGAAGGAACTGAAGGTTACTACCTGCAAATCCTTACTCTTGACACGCATAAACTCCATGTTGGTACGTACGATACGGAAGGCCTCGGAGGCGATGTCACGTCCCTGACTGCGGACAATAATGCCTTTTTTGCCCTTTGCACTGGGCTCTTTTTTGCTTTTCGACAAAGGTATTTCTCCCAGGAAGGGTACGCTAAGGTTGTCTTCAATGTCCTTGCGGGTGTGTACTTTGGTATCGAAGAACATAAAGGCAAGCAGGATGACAGCCGGTAAAGCGATTCCCTTCATAACTCCTCCCATGATGATGTTCTTGCCATTGGGAGTATAAGGCATATCACTGCCTCCTGCGGGGTCGAGTACACGGACATCGGTTTCGGTAGTTGCCTGACTGAGCGCATTCTCCTCACGCTTGTTGAGCAGGTAGAGGTACAGTTCTTCCTTGATACGCTGCTGACGTTCGATGGACAGCATCTGGCGTTGTTGGGTCGGAATGCTAGCGATACGGCGCTGTGCTTCGGAGGTACGGTTTCGGGCTTCTTTCAGTTTGGCATTGATACCGACAATCAGGTTATCGATATCGCGTATAATGTTCTGACGGATGGCAAGCAAGGTATTGTTTAACTCCTGTACAACCGGGTTTTTGTTGCTGCTGTTTTTGACAAGTTTGTCACGTTTCAGCTTGTTGGCGTTGTATTGTACAATCTGTGCCTCGATATTGGCATCAGCGATTCCGGTGTTTGACGGTATCAAACCGGTAATCTTGGACGGGTCTACAAGGAACTGCTTGATGTAGTTTGCCATTTCAATCTGAAGTTCCATTTCGGTAGCTTGTGTACCATACTGTTGCTTATCGGATACAGATGTGCTTGCCGAAGAAGAAACATCAATGATCTCATGCTGGCGCTTATAGTTCTCGATTTCTGATTCTACTCCACCCAGTTCCTTTTCGATGATAATCAGACGTTCGTTGATGAACTGGGAAGTATTGATGGCTATCTGGTTCTTATCTTTGATAGTTTCTTCATTATAGACCGTAATAAGCATATTCAGTACATCTTCGGCACGCACGGTAGAATAGTCGTTGATGCTAAGATACAGGATGGAAGCATCATTTTCAGCTTGACTGATATTTAGGTTAGAACCGAACAGACTTGCCATGTTGTCAATACTGTTCTTCTTGACACTGACGGTAGTACCGAACCATTTGTTGCTGTAATATAATGTCGGACTGACTACCAGTCTACCGATGGGGGTCGGGATGGTGTCATTGAGCTTGGCTGTCAGTGTTTTACCTGCATTCGGAATCATATCCCCCCCGAAGGCAGTCAGTCGGACCTCATGGTCGTTGACTGGAGTCGCATCTACTGATAAGGTCTGATAATCTTCCGATTCGACGAACGAAACTCGTATGGGAGCTTGTGTATACAGTTCCTTTTCACGGAGCCCATCCGAAATTGTATAACTGATATTGGCATTCAGGCGGCTGACTACCTCCCGCATCAGGTTGTGTGACTGGAACTGAAGGATTTCGTTGGAAACGTTGGTCGTTGAGAAAGTTTGGAACCGTTCCAGACCATAATTTCGTCCTTGGTTGGCATTTTTAATCATGACCGTTGCCGAACGGGAATATTTAAATGGAGTCTTGGCATACTGGTACCAGGCATATCCTCCAAACAAAGCTACCGACAGGACAAACCAGTACCAGCGGTTGAGCAGGTACATCACCATGTCCATCGGGTTGATATTGAAACCGCTTCCACTGATGTTCTTTTCGGGGGAAAGGTCTTTCTGTTCACTCATTTGTATCATATCTAACTAGGGGTTGGAATTATTTTACGGCCAATACGACCAGTGAAGTGATGGTTGTAACGAAAGATAAAATCATACTGAAAGTGCTGAAGGTACGCTGTGCATTGTCGCGTGTCTTGGCAGACGACGGCTCTACATATACAATATCGTTCTGCTGTAAATAATAGCAGGGAGAATTGAATACGTCTTTCGAGCGGAGGTCGTGGAACAGGATTCTACGCTTGTTCCCGTATTCACGGATAACGGCTACACGGTCTACACGGCCATCGTCGGTAATATCGCCAGCTTTAGCAATGGCTTCGAGCAGAGTAATACGGTCACCGGTGATATCATATGTACCTGGTCCTCCTACTTCTCCTAATACGGTAATTTTGAAATTCAGGAAGTTGACCATGATGATGGGGTCTTTAATCAGGTCTTCGTCAATCAAACGCTGTTTGATCATTTCGGTGACCTGTCCACGGGTACGTCCTTCTACTTTCAATTTGCCCAAAACAGGAAAGTCTATCTCACCGTTGACATCGACCAGATATCCTTTGTTAGCATTATCAGCGGCATTACCTGTAGGTACAGAAGTAGAGATGTTTCCGTCGGGACCGATGCTGTAATTACTGCTGCCAGGAATGTTAAACGGCAGAGTGAGTTCCGGGTTCTTACAGCTGACGGTAATACTCAGGCGGTCGTCGCGGTGGATGACTGCTTCGTATTTCTGGAACACCGGGTATTCTTTAAGTTCTTCCATGTCGCGGAGATAAACCAGGTCTTTTCTTGTGGCACATGACGAGAAAAGCAATACTGTTAGTAAGAAGAATAAAAGAGTTGATTTGTTCATAAATGTTTTTTACTGTTTATTAGGGTTCTACTGTTTGTTGTTCTTTTTCGTTCAGCCGGATGACCGAATCACACCGTTCCATCACCCGCGGATCGTGGGTGACAAAGATAATGGTTTTTTCTTTCCCTTCCGCTAAAATGTTGTTTATTAACTTTGTAGTGGTGTCGCAGTCGAGGGCGGAGGAGGCCTCGTCGAACAGCCAGATGTTGCCCGGACGGAGCAAGGCGCGGGCGATGGAGATACGCTGTGCCTGTCCTTCGGACAAGCCGTAGCCGTGTTCGCCGACACGGGTATGAATGCCTTCGGGCAGGTCGAATACAAAGTCGGCACATGCCGTGCGTAATACCTGTTCTACGTCTGCATCGCTGCAATCGGGAGCTCCCAGAAGTACATTCTCACGGACGGTTCCGCTAAGCAGGGTATTTCCCTGAGGTACGTACATGAAATTTACCCGGGTAGCGGAAGTGTCCGGATAAACTGAACCGTCTGCTGCTACCAGATTTACCTGTCCCTGGTCGGGACGGATAAGTGCCAACATCAGGCGGATGATGGTGGTTTTTCCCGTACCGGTAGGGCCGGCAACAGCTGTAGAGGTACCGGGACGGAATACAGCGGAAAAATTATGCAGAACCGGCTGCCCCGGTTCATAGCCAAAAGTAACCTGATTGAATTCCAGCGTAAGCGGGCTGTCGACATATACCGGCGTTTCGTCCGGTTCAACATCTTCGAAGAGTTCCATCAGTCGCTCGACGGACGCCCAGCCACGTACCAGTGCGGGAGGAATACCGATCAGTCCGAGGAAAGGTCCTTGTACCTGTCCGACCAGTTGCAGGAATGCCGTCATGGTACCGAAGGTAATTTCCTGATGTTCCAACCGGTAGATACCCCAGAGGAAGGCACACAGGTAACCACCTCCGAATACAAAGCCCATTACTCCCTGCGAAAAGGTGGAAAACTTGATCTGTTCCATACCGAGGTTGAACAGCTTTTCCTGCGATTCATGAAGCTTTTGCTTGCGGTAGTCGGTTGCTCCCAGCGAACGTACCAGCACACGCTGTGACAGATTTTCCTGCATGACCGAACCCATTTCGCTGCTCATGGCCTTTTGTGCCTTGCTCAACTCACGCACCTTACGGAAATAGATTTTCGATAACAGTACCAGCGGGGTCGCTCCCAGAATGAACCAGGCAAGCCGGGGTTCCAGTGCCCACAGGAAGATAAAGGAACCAATCAGCTGAAGACTGGTGATGAGCAGATTAGGGAGTATGCCCATACCCATGCTGAGCACTTCGGAAGCATCGCTGTTGATACGCGTGAGCAGGTCGCCGGTATGCCATTTCTGTCCGCTTTTCCAGGAACACATCATCAGGGCGTCCGACAAGGAGTTTTGCATGCGGATGCCGATACGCATGTTGATTTTCCCGAAAATCCAGGGAGAAATCAGCTTGACTGCCATGCCGAAGAAAAAGAAAAAGACAACGACACCTGCTGCAAACCAGACATTTCCTTCACGGGCGCCGGTTACAATGTCGATGATCCATTTGGAAAGCCAGACATTGAACAGTGACATTCCTACGCCGAAAATTCCTGAAAAGATGGAGAATGTAATCAGCCAGTGGTATCCCTGCGTAACCTGAAGTACCCAACGCATGGCTTTGCGCCCGATGGCGTATTGCTGCGAGAGATTCTCTTTGGTAAGTTTACTTAGTATTTTTTTCAGTATGGTTTTCATGCTTGATAACGAGTTCTTTGATGCGTCTGGCTGTAAGCAAAGTGGGCCACCAGAATGTTTCTGCCGGCGCATACGTGAAAAACAGTTGTGCCTTGCGAGTAATCTGGCGACTTGTGTACAGCTTGTTTTTCCATTTTCCCTCCGGACGTTCCCCTTTCCGTTCATCGTAAAAACCGAAATTGCCGCTTTCCCATATTTCGGTCATCAGGGTTTCGGTATTGTAATGTTTACGGAAAGGAACGTAGGATTCATCCAGTCCCAAGTGCTCAACTAAGAAAGAATAAAGCAGGCAGGACCATTTCCAGATGCCGAATCGGCGACACAGACGTTCCAGTTCCTGCTTGTCTGTTTCCTGCGCCAGCCCTTTCAACAGGATGGCAGCGTCGCATAACTGGCGCAAGCCGATGCCTTCGTTGAGCAGGTGCTTCAGGATATGCGTGGAAACCAGTAGGTGGTGTGCTTCTGGAGTAGGAACACTGATTGTAGTATCCTGATAGACCGGTTTGATTGCGGGAGCAACCGTACAGAATACGTTTTTTTCCCATTCACGCAGTGATTTGCGGATCAGCGGACTGTGCAGTTCAATTAGCTCCGGATGCAGTTCGATTACAACCTGACCGATGAGGCAGGAGGCATCGTCGTTGGCTCCATACTTGACATATACACCGGATTCTTCTAGTTTTTGGGCGGCTTGTCGTACAGCCTCTGAGCTACCGAAATACAAATCGATATCCCCGCATACACGATGAAGCGGATTGGGGTAATAACAGCTCAAGGCAAGTCCCTTGATGACTTCGAAAGGAACCGCAGGCTCAGCGGTAAAGAAACGGTTCAACGCACAAAGCACCTGAATGTGTTGTTTGTTGATACGTTCCCATTGGTCGATATTCACCGTCCATCGCAGAATGAGTGCGTGAGGAGGACGCAAAGGTTTGGGCAGAAGTAACATGCCATCGTAGACGATGCCCTGTACTGCCTGCCGGCGGCTGTGGATATAAATTGCCTGCCATTCCTCGGGAGAAAGCGGGAAATACTTCTCTGCATCTTCCCTGACTCCCCAAAGTCCCTGACGGATCAGGAAGAACAAAGCATCCTTTATGCGGGTGATACCGTTCATGCCAGCAGACCGTTTTTCTGCCATTGTGCGCATATTTCGTGAACATCAGTTGCAGCTGTTTCACGGTCGACATCGTATTCTTCACACAGGCATTCCACCAGATAGGCCTCGTCAAATTCTTTACCTTCAGCCTGTTGCCACAGCCATGCGGCTGTTTCGTTCAGGGTAAGGATCTGTGTCATATCCATGGTTTCACTGAAAGGATTTACTATCATGTATTCTCCCGCTACTTCGCGGAGAATAAGATTTTCGTTGAGTTTCATAATCTGTTGTTGGTTGTTATTGATTTTTTTATTTTCCAAAGTACAGTCAGGAGATATCTTCTCCACGGGTGCATGTCACACCAAAGCAGCCCGATAAACCTCATTAGCGGGCTTTCGGGCGAGAAACTGTGTTTACCACGGTAGTAACGGGTAACTACAGCAATGATCCGCGAACAATCTGTTTCAGTTACCAGTTCAGTCCAGACGGCTGAATCATGCCGTGTTGCAACAGTTGCATAACGAAGTTGGAGGCATCTGCCGCAGCTGTTTCACGGTCGACCTCGTATTCGTCAAGAATCATGTCGACCAGTTGGTTGAAATCGGCTGCCTCTTCGATGTGTTCCCAAATAAACGCAGCTGTATCGGTAAGGCTGATCATGCCGTTGAAATCGTGTGCGGTTTCTTCAGAAGGAACCAGTACGGTTTCGCCGGCAATAGTGCGTGATATAAAGGATTTAATTTTTTTCATTTGTTGGCAGTTATCAGTTGTTGGTACAGGGTGTCCACCGCTTCATAGCTGATGTTGCAGCCATACGTAAAGCAGGGTAAAGTAGATACCAGGGAGTTGGCAAAAGTCATTGCCGCGTCCGTAAACTCACGGTTCCAGTAATTGACCGTAAGCTGTTCGAGTACACGCCTGAACGTGAGTATTTTCTTTTCTTCTATCAGTCGGTTATCAGAAGCCTGCAGCAATAGTACCACAGCACGTACTTCCCGGCGCTCGTTGTGACAGACACCGCTTGAACCGCATATCGGCCAGCCGTTAGCGTAAAATGTGTTACCTTCTTGGCTCAGCAGACATTTGTCACCGTTCAAAACTTTTGCCCGATCGGGCAGGTATTGACACCACAAGTTGGTGTGAGTGGTCTTTCCTATTCCACTCGGTCCGCTGAATAAGATTGCTTTCCCCTCGAAATCGAGGTAGGAACAGTGAAAGACAAACGAATTCCGTAAAACCAGATGCTTTTCGAGAGCCAGCATCGAGTGGAAAATAGTGTCGGTATTCAGCAGGGAGGTATATGCCGGATTGAAATAAATTTCCGTATGATTGGAATCGGTTTCTTCCAGATAGGCGTAGGCAACCTGTCCGTCAGGAAGCATTAACAGGCGGGATTCCAACCCTGACGGTTGCCGGAAAACGAGAATATCCGGTTTCCGGTATATGGGTGGTATGTTCGGCAAACGAGGTTGTCGGTTTGTATGAAACGTATAATATAAATCTGCCTCTTTGAAGGTTGATTCAAAGAGCAGGGTGTTTGCCGGAAGATGTGCTCTGTCGATGCCTTCCAGCTGTATATGTAAATTTCCAATGGTCAGTCTGATCATGATACAAGGGTTATCGTTGAGCTTCCTGCTCAATGAGGCTTCTTTTTGCCTTACCTATGGCGCAGAGATAAGCCGTATCTCCGCAGTATTTTTTTTCGTTAGTTGCGTTGGCATAGCATACATCGCATAGTTTGCTCAGTTTGCAGCCGCTGCATTCCGTGTGTGCCGGTAAGGAGGCACATTGCTTTACAATGCTCTGCCAGGCTTCGGCAACCGAATGCTCGGCAAGTGATACGCATGGGGTTGCTATGTCCACACAGGGTGACAACATGCCCTGCCAGTTGATCCAACAGGAACTTTTTCCGGCGTGGCAACTCAGGGTAACGCCATCGGGTACGGCAGATTCCATACCGATAAGCTCCGCGTTCATTTCTTTTATCCGTTCGTGATAGTTGGCTTTGTATTTGTATTTAAGGTGTTCAATTTCGAGTGTGGCAACTTCTTCTGGTGTCAGCCTTATTTCCGGTATATTAAGTTGCGAGGTACATGTCGGACTACAGAACAAGGATGTGTAGCAATTAATAAATGCCGGCATATCCAGTTCTTCCGCCATGCGGATGACCGCTTCATAATCCTTTCGGTTTTTACGAATGATAGTCAGATTCAATTTCGTATCGATATGATACTTTTTCAATAACTGAAGTCCCTGTATACAGCGATCATACCCGTTCGAAATATGGCATAAATCCTTGTATGTTTCATTACATCCTCCATACAGACTCACATTGAGGCGGCGAGGCTTGACATGGCTGAACAGTTCAGCTACCTTTTCGGTAATAAGCGTTGCATTGGTATTGATCGTAATAATGAATCCCATTTCACGAAGGGCGAGATAAAGCTCGTTGAATCCTGGATAAAGCAATGGTTCTCCTCCTGTAAGCAGAATGAATAACGTGCCCATCGCTTTCAGTTCTTCCGCTGTTTTCAGCCATTCATCAATGCTTCGTACATTTCCATGCATCGCCACTTCGCGTGCATTCATACGGACATAGCACATGTCACAGCTCAGGTTGCAGAGTGGTGTCAGTTCGAAAGAAGCTGATATAGGGATTCTGAGTTGCGTTGCTTTATCTACCAGGCGTCTTTCTACCGGAGTTGCATCGTATAATTGGTCCATTTTTTAAAAAAGATAAGATTGTATCGGAAAGGTACAATCTTATCTTGAGGGAGTTTATGGATTTTTCTAATCAGGATTTTTCTGTTTCCCAAGAATCCATATCAAGGTTTTCTGTACAGTGTGTATTATCATTATGCGGTCCGCGCCAAACGATTACTGGAGTTGTTACTTTTTTTTCTTCCCAATGTCCTCCAAACCATCCACCGGGAACCCAAACTTTGTCTGTCGTTACATAATAACCATTCAAGAAGGCATCTGTTGATTTTGCTTCATGTGTTGTACCACATGCATAATAGTCACTTAAATATCTGTCACCTCCCCAACCAGTTTGCAATCCTGATGTGCCATTGGTTTCCAGATAAACACTACCAGATTTGCCACCACCTGCATCGCATTTAAACTTATAGACTTTATTTAAATCACCACAAGCAGCAATATAGTTTTGTGGCACAAATGTTTCACTTTCTAAAATAGGCTTAATATATGCTCTTTTGTTTTCCATAACTTTACTATTTTGTATGTTTGTCTTGATTCTTCAAACACACAGAAATTAATAATTAATTCTTGATTATCTCTACAATCCTCTCTACATCCTCATCGGTTACCATTGGTCCTGAAGGCAGGCATAGTCCCTGAGCAAAGAGTGCTTCGGACACTCCGTTTACATAAGCAGGTGCCTTAGCAAACACGGGTTGTAGGTGCATTGGCTTCCATAACGGACGGCTTTCGATGTCGGCTGCTGTAAGCCGTGCAGATAACTCCTGATAAGTGAATCCGGTTTCCTGCGGGTTGACCAGCATGGTACTTAACCAATAGTTGGGATGTAAATCGACATTAGACCGTGGTTGCATCACCGTAATGCCCGGTGTGTTTTTAAACTTTTCCACGTAAAGCGCGTGTATCGCACGGCGGCGGGCGATATGCTCGTCGAGCACGTACATCTGGCCACGGCCGATTCCGGCAGAGATGTTGCTCAATCGATAATTGTAGCCAATCTGCTCGTGCTGGTAATAGGGGAAATTCTCGCGTGCCTGAGTGGCATAGAACTTGACACGGCGGGCACTTTCTTCGTCGGGGCAGATCAAGGCTCCTCCACCGCTGGTGGTAATCATCTTGTTACCGTTGAACGAGAGGGCTCCGTAAGTACCGAATGTTCCGCAGTACCTGCCGCTATATTCCGAACCCAGTGCCTCGGCTGCATCTTCTACTACCGGAATACCGTATGCGGAAGCAACGCTGTTTATTTCGTCCATACGGGCGGGAGTACCGTACAGGTGTACGGGTATGATTGCCTTAGGCAGTTTGCCGGTCGTACGCAGGCGGTCGTCGATAGCCTGACGGAGCAGTTCGGGGTCCATGTTCCACGTACCGGGTTCACTGTCGACAAATACCGGAGTGGCTCCCTGATATACGATGGGATTGGCTGAGGCAGCGAAGGTAAAACTCTGGCAGATGACTTCGTCGCCGGGACCTACACCCAGCATCACCAGCGCCAGATGAATGGCTGCTGTCCCGGAGCTGAGAGCTACGACATGAAGAGGAGAGGCCGATTTTTCCCCCAGCCATGTGGCGAGGTCGTTTTCGAACCCGTCGACATTGGGACCCAAAGGTACTACCCAGTTGGTAAGGAATGCCTCGTGGATGAACTCTTCTTCTTTGCCGCTCATATGGGCCAGTGAAAGATGGATGTGCTTCATGATTATTTGTTGTTGTTTTCCTCTGTTACAAATATTACAACACGGTTCCACTCGTTCTTGCGATCGTAAGGCTGAACGGTATCACCCTTGTAGTCGATGCGCAGACGTGAAGGATCGACTCCGAAATCGTTGACAAGCATGTCGCGTACAGCGTTGGCACGACGTTCTGACAGTTTCAGGTTGTATGCCGGATTACCAGTCTGAACATCGGCGTAACCGGTGATGATCAGGTTGATGTTCGGATTGTTCAACAGGTATTCGGCTACTTTCTGTACGTTGTTCTTCTGAACGTCGGTGATGTTGTACTTGTCGATGATGAAGGAAACGGTCATATCGAGTACACGGTTGGTTTCTACCTTCTTTTCTACGCGTACAATCGGTTCCGGTTTGTTGGCAAGTTCGGCACGAGCGGCATTGATCTGTGCGTTGAGGCGGTCGATCTGTGCCTGGTCGGTCATGGTAACATACTTGAAGCGGCGATCACCGTAATGATCTTTGAAGTGATAGGTAGCGCCTGCTACTACATAGATATAACCGTCGTACTTCCTATCGTAACGGGTTCCGTTGTATCCGTCGTCGGTAGCGTTATAGGTAGCTTCGAGGTTGATATCGACTGCATCGCTTACCTTATAGCCTAACTGAAGACCGGCATGGATGGCAAGGTACGTTCCAGTTGAACGGTCTACTTCATAGTATCCACCTTTAGATGGTGACCAGTTCGTGATCTTATCGTCGAATCCAAATGATGTATTGACACCGAGACCCAGTACACCCACTACGTTGAAACGGGTGTTTTCGTTATACGGCTTGAAAATGTTGTTGAAGTTGAACAAACCGTCGACAAACGTAGAAACCATGCTGAATTTGTAAACACCGTCACCGTAAACTTCCGGATATGCATCAACTAGTTCACTGTTAGCACGGCTGCGCTGGTTCAGGTATGACACACGTACACGGGCACCTACTGCCGGGCTGAAGTATTTACCGACAGAAATACCTACACTGGGGCCGAAACGTTTCGGGAATGAGGCGAAACGGATGTTTTCCGTCAATGAGAAATTGGTTCCGGCAAATACTCCGAAGAACCAGTTGTCGCCTGCTTTATAGTGCTTTAATGTTCTGACTGTATCGGCTTTTACCGTAAGATTTTTTGAAGGAGTTTCTTCACTTGCATATAAATTGGCTGCCATGACTGCTGCAAGGCCTGCAATAACTATTTTTTTCATGTTGAATGTCCTGTTTTATTATTTAACAATATAGATAATTACACAGTTCTTTGCAGGGTCTAATGAGCGTACCAGCTCGTTGTTTTCTTCGATAAAGATGTGTCCTGCAGGAACCTGATATTCATTCACAAGCATGTCGCGAATAGCATTGGCACGGCCATTGAACAAATCGCTGCTCATTTCGTTGTTCTTGATAGGAGTGATATACAAGTCACCGTCCTGGATCTTCTTCAGACCTTCGGCTGCTGTATAGATATTTACTTCCTGAAGTTTGTTTACTTCTGTAGAGTTCGGATCGAATGATACAAGAGTTGAAACGCGTTCGCTTTCTACAACTTCACGCTTCACTTCTACGGCAGGAGCTGCTTTCATCTCGGCTACTTCCTTGCGCAAACGGTTTACTTCTGCGTTCAGGGCATCGTATTTATCCTGGTCGCGACGAGTGAAAGTGAACTGGTGTGTTCCGTCGTGGTTCTTGAAACGGTAAACCAAACCAACCAACAGGTTGACGTGACCGTCCCACTTGTGGTCTGAAGTTACACCGTCGTATGAGTCGTCCAGACAGTTGACAGATGCTTCTACGTTAAGTGCCAGTGCTCTGTGCAGTCTGAATGATGCCAGCAAACCTGTACGGAATCCCAGCAGGTTGTTCTTTTCTGTGTTTACATTGTAATTCTTGTACCAGCTTTCATCGCTGAAGCCGAACATGTGTTCCACACCGATACCGGCGATAGCCATTACCTGGAAGAAACGGTTTTCTTTGTAACCTCCGAACAGATTATGCAAATTGAACATTGCGTCGATGTAACCGTTTACTACATTCCAGTTGTATGTACGGTCGAGAACCGGTTTGTAAGTCTGACCGAATCCACGTCCCCACATTCCCATGACACGGAAACCACCCCAAGGTGATAACCATTTACCTACTGACAAACCAGCTGCCGGCTGGAACTGTTTGCCTTTTGCATCACTGGTATTGTCACACCAGTTAAGGAAGGTACCTGCATTGACTGTGATAAACCAGTTGTCGCGGAACTTGTTTGGATTGAGGACCCTTTCGTTGTTTGTTTCAGGGCTTACCCAATACGCTGTGTTCTCATCTTCACTGGTTTCTGAAGGCACTGTAGAATTAACCTCCTGTGCGAATCCTTTGATGAAAAGGAAGGGCATCATTAATGCTAGAAAAACTCTCTGTTTCATATAAAATAAATATTACTAGTTAGTCTCTTTTCTTAATTAATACGTTCTTTATTGTTTATTCTCTTTGTCGAGCGCTTCGTATCTGGAATGCTGACTGATGAATTCGGGTGTTATTTTTTTCATGTATTTTACGGTTTCCAGCTTATCGTCGGTTCCGGCTATGGCAATCAGTTCTTCGATAGACGGCAGCAGGGACTGGTATTCCGTATTGATACTCTCTGCATGGAAGATTTCCGGATTGGAAGTAGGCAGTGTGCTTTCCTCCTTATATAATAGTTCTTCGTATAGCTTTTCGCCCGGGCGGAGTCCGGTGTATTCGATCTTAATGTCTTTATCCGGAATCAGTCCGGAGAGGCGGATCATCTTTCTTGCCATGTCGTCTATCTTGACGGCAGCTCCCATATTGAAGATGAAGATATCGTTTCCTTCACCGAGGAAAGCAGCTTCGAGTACTAGCTGGCAGGCTTCGGGGATGGTCATGAAGTAGCGGATGATATCGGGATGGGTAACAGTGACCGGACCACCTTCGAGTATCTGATGGCGGAACAACGGAATGACGCTTCCATTGCTTCCCAATACGTTGCCGAAGCGGGTAGTGATGAAGCAGGTCTTTCCGGCTACCTTGCCTTCTTTGATGGCATTACCCAAGCTCTGTACGTATGTTTCGGCAATGTGTTTGGTAGCTCCCATGACATTGGACGGGCGTACGGCCTTGTCGGTAGAAATCATGATGAATTTTTCTACTCCATGTCTGACAGCGGCATCGGCGAGGATGCGTGTTCCCATAACGTTGGTACGTACGGCTTCACACGGATATTCTTCCATAATAGGAACATGCTTGTAGGCTGCGGCATGGAAAATGATATCTGGCTTGTACAGGCTGAGCTGTGACTCTACACGCTGGTAATCTCTTACGTTTCCGATGACTGAGGTAATGTTGCATTCCGGATAGGTATTCCGGAGTTCCATATCGATCTGGTATGTTCCTGTTTCGGAAAAATCGAAGATAACCAGATGCTTGGGATGGAACTTGCAGAGCTGTCGGCACAGTTCGCTGCCGATACTTCCTGCACCACCGGTGACCATTACGACCTTGCCTGAGATTTCTTTCTTGATTTTTTCGGTATCGATCTTGATCTCGTCGCGTTCGAGCAGGTCTTCTATCTGTACCTCACGCATCTGGATGCGCTGGGAGATGTTGCTGTTGTCCTCCACCAGCGGAGCAATACGCATGGTGATATTGTTCTGGATGCCTGCTTCGATCAGCGCACTGTCTTTATGGAGGTCGTCTGTATTGACGAACAGGATGGTATTGACACCGAGTGATTTCAGCTTTTCGTTGAAGTCGCACTCATCGCAGAGGTAGATTACCGGATATCCCTGTACGCGATAGTCTTTCAATCGCTCTTCTCTTGTGATGAATCCTTTCAGGTTGTACAGGCTGTTGGTAGATTTGCTCAGGTATGCAGCCAGACTGATTGCTGCGTCGGAAGTGCCGTATATCAGTGCCCGGTGTGTCTGCTTATCCATTGCCTCGATGAGGTTATAATAGAAATTGACGACAACTACTCTGACAAACATGAGCAGAAAGACTGACATGATGAGGTCGGAGAAGATGATGGTATAGATGAACAGACCGGTATATTCCAGCAGTAAATTTGACAGGATGATGAATGCAAGGGCTTTGATGAACATGGCATATACGATGCGCATCAGCTCGGTGAGGCTGGAATGGCGGATGATGCCTTGGTAGGTCTTGCATATCCAGGTGGCACAGATACTAATCACCAGTGAGAGGACGAGGATTGACGTAACGGTAGTGACATCTGTATCGACCTTCATCAGGTAATGGAAAAACAAAAAGCTGAAGGATGTTGCCAATACGGACAGAAGACAGTCGGCTGCCCAAACAATGTATCTGCTAAAGAAATTGATGTTTTTTATCTTAATGCTGAACATCGTATTATTTCTCTATCTTTTCAACTAATGAAGGATGAATGCTTGTAGTGGCTACAGCGGCTATTCCCTGAAGGGAAACAACCACTCGCAAATTCTTTTTTATGCGTACGAGCTTTCCTTCTATTCCTTTCCAAATTCCTCCAGTAATACGGACATAGTCCCCCTTCTTTAAAGCCACCTCCTGAGGTGTCAAGTAAAGAATCTGTTCGTCAATATTCCCTGCAACCGATATGAAGTCCTGCATTTGCTTGTCGGGAATAGTAATGATTTGCTTGGTTTCCTTGTCGATTATGTATCTTATCTTGGAGGAGATACTGCTCTCTCTCTTTATTTGTTCAATTTCGTTTTTAGTACAATAGACAAATACTAAATTGTGTATGACTGGTACTAATTTAATTTTTGACTGACCGTTGCATTGTATTTCAGAGTATCTCATCGGAATGAAACTGGCAATCTGACAAGCATCAAAATAGCTTTTTACTTTCATCTCTTGCGAGTATGTAACTCTGATGGGGTACCAATGTTTATCATTCTCTTTCATACTGAAATGCGCAGATATACCTTGGGGACATCCAGATTATGCATCCGGATTATGCAATATACTAAAATATTGGCGTATTTTGCATATTTTTTTGAGTTATAGCATAAACTATTTCAGCATATTTATATAACTCTCTATCTTTATGGGGCAAATGTAATAATTTTTTGAAAAGATAGGCTTTGTATTTAAATTTTTTTTGAAAAAAGTTAAGATAGATAATATATTCCTTTTGGCTAAAATTAATAGAATTTCCTATCAAATTTTGGTTTTATCAAGTCTGATTCTGACAAAATACATTAAAAGTTTTTTGATTTTACTGTGTTTTAATATATATAAGCCTGAGATAACGGAATAATGGGGTGAATCTGCTTTCAAAATGGTTTATTTAGCTTACTGATGGAGATGAAATAAAAATATTTGTCATAACTTTGCACTGTAAATAGTTGTTTCTGTGTTTAAAAACGATGGAGTAATGTATAAAAACTGTTTCAAAAGAATGATTGACTGCTGCCTGGCTATGGTTGCCATAGTGGTTTTGTCGCCGGTGATGGCTGCTGTAGCGGTTTTACTAGCTGTTGCCAATAAAGGTGCCGGGGTGGTTTTTACACAAACCAGACCGGGAAAAAACGGCAGGCTCTTTAAGGTTATGAAGTTTAAGACAATGACCGACGAAAGGGATGAAAACGGAAATTTATTGCCGGATGCCCAACGACTGACAAAGACGGGAAAGTTCATCCGGTCGACCTCACTGGACGAATTGCCTCAGCTGTTCAATGTACTCAAGGGAGATATGGCTCTGATTGGTCCGAGGCCGCTGCTGCCGCAGTATCTGCCATTGTATAGCAAAGAACAGGCAAGAAGACATGACGTGAGACCGGGCATTACGGGATGGGCACAGGTGCATGGCAGAAATGCAATTAGCTGGAAAAAGAAATTCGAACTGGATGTGTGGTATGTGGATCACTGTTCTTTCTGGCTGGATCTGAAGATTATCTTGCTGACAGTGAAGAAGGTGGTGGTGAGAGAAGGCATAATAAAAGAGGGACAGGCTACTACGGAGTTTTTTAACGGAAACAACTGAAAGGAGGAAATATGTTTTTGTATGGAGCTGGCGGACACGCCAAAGTTATTATGGATATTCTGAGGGCTGAAGGTAAATGTATCGAGGCTCTGATAGATGATAATAAGGACCTGAAAGAGGTGATGGGAGTTAAGGTGGTGAATGGAGAGCTGGATAACATTTCTCCGCTGATTATCAGTATTGGCAATAACAGGACAAGAAAACTGATAGCAGAGAAGGTAAAGGCGGAATTTGGTATGGCCATTCATCCTTCGGCCATTATTTCGGATTCGGCTGTCATTGAGGCCGGAACTGTAGTAATGCAAGGAGCTATCGTGCAGGCTTGTGCACATATAGGAAAGCATTGCATCATCAATACGGGGGCTTCGGTTGATCATGAATGTATCATTGAAGACTTTGTTCATATTTCGCCTCATTCTACGCTGTGCGGTAATGTGCATGTAGGGGAAGGTGCCTGGATTGGTGCGGGAACTACTATTATTCCCGGCGTGAAAATCGGAAAATGGAGTGTTGTCGGAGCTGGCTCTGTGGTTACAAAAGATATTCCGGATGGAGTATTGGCTGTGGGCAACAGATGTAAGGTAATAAAGAAACTGTTATGAAAAAGAAGGTATTGAGAATAACGACTGTACCTGTTTCGCTGGATTTACTGCTGAAGGGACAGTTGAAGATGCTGAATGAAATGTATGAGGTGGTAGCTGTTTCATCACCCGGAAAAGAACTGGAAGAGGTCGGGAAAAGAGAAGGGATAAGAACGGTTGCTGTCCGTATGGAAAGACGCATCTCTCCTATTCAGGATTTGAAGTCGCTTTTTGCTCTGGTCCGGCTGATACGGAAAGAAAAGCCTTGGATGGTACATACGCTGACTCCGAAAGCTGGTCTGCTGGGAATGCTGGCAGCCTGGATGTGTAGGGTGCCGGTTAGAATGCATATGTTTACCGGACTGGTCTTCCCTACTTCGACGGGACTGAAACGGAAGTTGCTGATGACTACGGACAGGCTGACGTGTGCCTGTGCTACGTTTATTAATCCGGAAGGTAAGGGTGTGAAGAATGATCTGATACGGTTTGGAATTACCCGGAAGGAGTTGCATATCGTCGGAAACGGGAATATCAACGGAATTGATATGTCGTATTTTGACCGGACGGAGGAAGTCATGAGAAAGGCTGAAGATATCCGGGAAAAAGGATGTGTGACGTTCTGTTTTGTGGGAAGAATTGTCGGTGACAAGGGGATGAATGAACTTGCCAGGACATTCAAACAACTGGAAGCTGATTTCCCGGCTTGCAGGCTTCTTCTGGTTGGTGATTTTGAGGAAAAACTGGATCCGGTATTACCAGAGACAAAGCGTATGCTTCTGGAGAACAGTAGAATAACTTTTGCCGGATGGCAGAATGATATCCGACCGTATCTGGCTGCTTCGGATGTTTTTGTTTTTCCCAGTTACAGGGAGGGCTTTCCTAATGTCGTGCTTCAGGCGGGAGCTATGGGATTGCCTTGTATCGTAACCGATATCAATGGATGCAACGAGATTATCTGTCATGGAGTGAATGGTCTGATTATTCCTTCTCACGATGAATCGGCTTTGCTGAAGGCGATGAAGTTTATGCTTACTGATGAGCATGCAAGGATGGAAATGGCAGGTAAGTCGAGAGAGCTGATCGGGAGCAGGTATGAGCGGTCGTTTTTGTGGAATGAGATCCGAAAGACGTATCAGAGTCTGGAATGATATGAAAAATGCAGGTTATCTGGGAAACTTCTGTCCGGATAACCTGCATTCGTTTATGGTAGGATTAAAGCTTATTCAACAAAGGAAATGCTTTTCCATTTATGGTCTTTCCATTCTTCTTCTTGCCAGAACTCATCCCATGTTTCTCCTTTTTTATTGATATTCAGGGTAAGGTCGACATTCTTTGTGATGGTATCGGCTGGTCCGAATGTTGTATTTTGTACCGAAATGCTTCCTTCGGCGGTCAGCTTGATTGTATTTAAGGCTGTACATTCTGTAAATACATCATCACCTAGAGCGGTTGCCTGAGGCAGGTTGACGCTGGTCAGTGCGGTACAGTTATAGAAGGCTTTGATTCCGACAGTTGTTGCCTGCGGAAGCTCTATTTCTTTCAGTGACTTACAGTTGCTGAATGCATCATCTCCGATGGTAGTTGCTTTAGGCAAGTATACTTTTTCCAGCTGTGAACAGTCGCCAAATGTATTTATTCCTGTACGGGAACCACCTTGTGAAACCAGTGTCGCGTTTCCGATTGTCGTTGCTTCCGGCAAGTTGACTTCTGTCAGTTTGGAACAAAGCCAGAATACACTACCCTCAAGGGTTTGCAATTTGGGGAAGTCTGCAACTTGCAGGGCTGTTGACATAAAGGCATTGGTACCAAGGTAGGTAACTTCAGGCATACTTACTTCTGCCAGTTTGGTGCAACTTTGGAAAGCGAAACTGTTTACTCTGACTACGCCCGGAGCGGTGATTTTGGTCAGGTTGGTGCATTTATAGAAAGCATAATCTTGCAGTTGCTGTATTTCCTGAGGCAGGATGACTTCCTGTAATCCGGAGAAATCGGAACTGCCTGTATGTCTGAAGCTTTCTGCCGGCAACTCAGGAAGGCCATCTGCATCCCGGTCTTGCCATCCGGTTACTCCCGATAAGTCGAGTAATTCGATTTGGATGCCGCTGAAAGGATTTCCATCATATAGTCCCAGTGCTTCGGAATCTCCTGTGAGTATAAAACGGGTTACACCTGCCTGAGCCGCTTCACTGATGGCTTGTGATACTTGTGCAGCGCTGGCTCCGTCGAGATGGAATGTAGCTTGGTTACCCTCGATATCTACAATAGAGATACTGACAGTGATTGTACAAGTAGCTGTTTTTTCTCCGACTGTAGCTGTGATGGTAGCTGTCCCCTCGCCTATGGCTGTTACAATGCCTTCGGGTGATACTGTGGCTACTGCTTCGTCGGAAGATGTCCATGAGGCCTCTCCTGCCCCTTCTGGAAGGACTGTAGCGGTGAGCTGTATGGTTTCTCCCTTGCTGGTTAAGGTTGCTGTAGCAGGCGATATTTCTACCGACTGTACTTCTTGGGTAACAGTCACCTCACATGTTCCGCTTTTTCCGCTTACTGTGGCTGTAACGGTGGCCGTTCCTTTGCTTATACCGGTTACAGTTCCATCGGATGATACCGTAGCTATTGCTTCATCGGATGAAGTCCATGTAATATCTCCTGCCGTAGCATTTTCCGGTGATATTTTGGCTGTCAGCTGCTTTGTTTCTCCACATTCCAGACTGATGCTTTCGGGTGAAACGCTTACGCCTGTTATTGTTACAGGTTCGTCTACCGGTTCATTGTCATCGCTTGAGCAAGCTGGTAATATACACGTCAGCAAGCACAATAAATATAAGAATCTTACTTTCATGATATGGATTGTTTGAGGTTCGTTTATCTTACAAAGAAACGGTATTCCGGAAGAATTCTTTGTCACTGAAAACAGTGATTTTTGCTTGTGGCGTAAAATAAAAAAAGCTTCCGGAGGTCAAATGAATGACTTTCCGGAAGCTTTCCTATTAATTTATCCTGAGGATAATTATTTTTTGTAGTTTTTCAATCCTGTCTGGAGGAAGTCTACATATTTAGCAATGTCTTCGTCGTAAGAATATGACTTGTTCAGAGGCATACCTTCGTTGTCGAGCAATACATAGAATGGCTGTGCATTGGCTCCGAACTTAGAACGTTGCAGGTAGCTCCACTTGTCACCTATTGTACGAAGAGTACGTTCTGTTCCGTTTTCTGTAACCTTTATCGGTTCTGGAAGCTTGGTCTTTTCGTCTACATACAGCGTGATAAGTACGTAGTCGTCGTTCAGCATCTGACTTACTTTCGGATCAGTCCATACAGCAAGTTCCATCTTACGGCAGTTTACGCAACCATATCCGGTGAAGTCTATCATGACCGGTTTGTTGTTCTGGCGAGCGTATTCCATACCGGCATCGAAGTCGGTAAACTTGGCGTGTACTTCATTCTTGTATAAGTTGAAATCCTGAGTCTGCATAGGGGGTGCAAATGCGCTGACAGCTTTCAGAGGAGCTCCCCAAAGTCCCGGAATCATATATACGGCAAATGCCAGTGAGATGAGTGCCAGGAAGAAACGTCCTACTCCTACCTTATTGTTGTCGTCGTCGTGAGGGAATTTGATCTTACCCAGCAGGTACATACCCAGCAGAGCAAAGATAACGATCCAAAGTGCAAGGAATGTTTCACGGTCGAGCAGTCTCCAGCCGTAAGCAAGGTCGGCTACCGACAGGAATTTCAAAGCAAATGCCAGTTCCAGGAATCCCAGTACCACCTTGATAACGTTCATCCAACCTCCGGATTTCGGCATTGATTTCAGCCATGACGGGAACATAGCGAACAGTGTGAAAGGTAAAGCCAGTGCAATGGCAAATCCTAACATACCGATAGCCGGCGCTACAACACTACCGGTAGTAGAAACTTCTACCAACAGGAAACCGATGATAGGACCTGTACAAGAGAATGATACCAATGACAAAGTGAATGCCATCAGGAAGATACTCAGCAGACCGGTTGTTGCTTCAGCCTTGCTGTCGACAGCGTTGCTCCACTTAGAGGGCAGGGTGATCTCGAATGCTCCAAAGAAAGAAGCCGCAAAGATAACCAGCATCAGGAAGAACAGGATATTGAAGATGGCATTGGTAGACAATGCATTCAGTGCACTAGCTCCGAATATCAGTGTAATAGCTAGTCCCAGCGCTACATAGATCACAACGATAGATGCACCATAGGTCCATGCGTCACGAATACCTTTCTTTTTGTCCTTAGTACGTTTCAGGAAGAAGCTGACAGTCATCGGAATAATTGGCCATACACAAGGTGTGAACAATGCCAGAATACCTCCTACCAGACCGGTGAAGAAGATGTAAATCCAGGAATGTGATTCCTGTTCTTCGGTGCTTCCGTAATTGGACAGCTCTTTGATAACCGGTTTCCAATAATCGGTAGCTTCCTGCAACGTCTGAGGGGCAGTTGTTACGGCTGCTGTAGAATCTACTGTTTCTGTTGATTCGGCAGGTGCAGCTGCTTCTTCTGTTTTAGCAGGTGCAGCTGTTGCCGAAGCGGCTGCGGCTACAGTACCTTTATAAGAAAAATCAACGCTGGTAGGTGGCAGACAGTTCTGGTCGTTGCAAGCGCCATATTCCAGGTAACCGGTAATCAGGTAATTGCCACCGGTCAGTTTAACTTTCTGAGAGAATTTGGCCGTACCTTCGAAGAATTTCACTTCCATTTCAAAAATAGGATCCATCTGTTTGATTTCCTTCCCTATAGGAGTCAATTTACCAACCAGTTCGGCACCTTCTATTTTATCAATATTGAAAGTTGCAGAAGTAGGACCTCCTTCTTGCAGGTCGGTAGAATATACATGCCAACCCTGGTCCATCGTACCAGTAAAGATAATTTCAGCTTCATTAGCCGAAAGAGTTTTCCATTCGGTCTTGAACCGTACCGGATCTTGCATCTGAGCGAACATGGGCAAGCAGATTAGTGCCATGAGCAGCCAACTGAGCGTGATTCTTCTTTTCATTGTTACTTTTCGAATTTGATTTTATGTATTTCGTTATTGTTTTTGGGATTAGTCACTAACTTCAACGCCTTTCAGCGTAGCAGAGCTGGATTCGGTGATGCGTACACGTACGAAATCGCCGATACGGTGCGTGCCACGGTCGAATACGACTACCTTATTCTGCTCGGTACGTCCGAATAACTGTTCTTTGGAGCGTTTTGATACGCCTTCTACCAGTACCTCGAATGTCTTTCCTACATCGCGGGCATTGCTTTCGGCAGATAACTGGTTCTGCAATTCAATCATTTCGTTTAACCGGCGTATTTTAACTTCTTCGGGAACATCATCAGGCAGATGTTTCGAAGCATATGTTCCCGGTCGTTCGGAATATTTGAACATGAAAGCTGAGTCGTATGCACATTCACGCATCAGCGAAAGACTCATCTGGTGATCTTCTTCTGTCTCGGAGTGGAATCCGGAGAAGATATCAGTACTCAATCCACAGTCGGGAATGATGCGACGGATGGCCTCTACCCTTTCCAGGTACCATTCGCGCGTATATTTGCGGTTCATCAGTTTCAGAATACGCGAACTTCCGCTCTGTACCGGCAGGTGGATATGCTTGCATACGTTAGGTACTTCAGCAATGACATGCAGTGTTTCATCACTCATGTCTTTGGGGTGTGAAGTGGTAAAACGTACACGCATTTCGGGCACAGCCTCGGCAACGATACGTAACAGCATCGGGAATGTTACGACCTCTTCTTCCCGCTCGAAGCGATAAGAATTAACGTTCTGGCCTAACAGCGTTACTTCCTTATACCCTTTCTGCTGTAAATCGTGCACTTCGTTCAGGATGCTTTCCACATCACGGCTTCTTTCGCGTCCGCGAGTGTAAGGCACAATGCAATAGTGACAGAAATTGTTGCAGCCGCGCATGATAGATACGAATCCGGAAATGTGATTTCCACAGATGCGTGACGGAATGACATCACGGTAAGTTTCAGTCGTAGAAAGCTCTACATTGATGGCCTTCTCTCCTGCCTCAACTGCGCCGATCAAATCGGGCAATGTGAGATAAGCATCCGGTCCTGCTACCAGGTCGACGTGGTGATTTTCTATCAGATCGTTTTTTACACGTTCTGCCATACATCCCAATACTCCGACAATCAGGTGCTTGCGCTTCTTTCTCAGAGAATGGAAGAACTCCAGCCGGTTCAGGATTTTCTGCTCGGCATTGTCACGGATAGAACAAGTGTTCATAAATACGGCATCAGCTTCATCGAGGCTTTCACACGGACTGTATCCTGCCATTTGCATGATAGATGCGATGACTTCGCTATCCGCAACATTCATCTGACAGCCGTAGGTTTCGATAAACAGTTTTTTGGTTTCCAGTTCGGTTGCGGATTTAAAGTCCGCTCCCGTAGCTTCTTTTGTCATAATGTTATGTTATTATTTAATAAATTCATTTGCAAAGATATGAGTTTCTTCCCTAAAATCCATGAATGTGTTATATTTATTAGTATCTTTGGGCAAATCCTTAACATTTTGGCAGACTATGGACGAAGTGATAAAAATATTTGTTATAGTGGCAGCTATTGCTTTCGCCGCTTATCAGAATTATGCCAAAAAGGAAAAGAAAAGGAACAAACCCTCCCGTAAGAAGATGGTTAAGCCGGCAACAGTCCATGTAGAGCCGGATATTGTCATGGCTGGTCAGCAAAATGAATGCGCTGAGCAAAGTGTTGATAATAAGCTTAATAAGAAAAGAAAAGGAGAGGGGAGAAAGCATCGGAAGTTATCGGAAGAAGCGCCTCAGAAGGATGCGCTATCTACTGCCCAACAGCCTGAGTCGGGTAGAACTGTCCGGTTGAAGACACCTGCGGACGCAAGGCGTGCATTTATTTATTCCGAGATTTTTAACCGTAAATACTAATAAGCAGATTTTGTAAGTTTAATACTAATAATTATAAAAACACCTAATACCATGACTTATAATTTTATGACCGCAGCCGAAGCTGCCAGCTTGATAAAAGATGGAGAGATAATTGCCCTGAGCGGGTTTACGCCGGCAGGAAGTCCGAAAGCCGTAACTGCAGAGCTTGCGAGGCAGGCTGAAGAAAAACACGCCAGGGGAGAACACTTTCAGGTAGGTATTATTACGGGAGCTTCTACCGGAGATTCTTGCGACGGAGTGCTGACTCGTGCTCATGCCATTCACTTCCGTGCTCCATATACCACGAATACTGACTTCCGCAAAGCAGTCAATGCCGGTGAAATCAATTATACGGATATACATCTTTCTCAGGTTGCCCAGCGTTTGCGTTCCGGTTTTTTAGGTCATGTAACTACAGCTATCATCGAAGCCTGTGAAATTACAGAAGACGGACGGATCTATCTGACTGCAGGTGTGGGAATTACTCCGACAATTGCTCGTCTTGCCGACCGGGTGATAGTAGAGCTTAATGCTGCGCACAGCAAAAGCCTGATAGGTGTGCACGATTTGTATGAAATGGAACGCCCTCCTTATCGTCGTCCGATTCCTATTGTACGTCCAAGCGACCGTATCGGATTGCCTTATATTCAGGTAAGTCCGGAAAAGATAGTAGGAGTGGTAGAAGTGAATCTGCCTGATGAAGCGAGAGGATTCCATGAGCCGGATCCTATTACGGATAAAATTGGTCAGAATGTAGCTGACTTCCTTGCAGCAGATATGCGCCGAGGAATCATTCCGTCTACTTTCCTTCCGTTGCAGTCGGGAGTGGGAAACATTGCTAATGCTGTACTCAGTGCATTAGGTAAGGATTCCAGTATTCCACCGTTCGAAATGTATACGGAGGTTATTCAGAACTCAGTCATCAAATTGATTAAAGAGGGTAGAATCAAGTTTGGAAGTACTTGTTCACTCAGTGTTACAAACGACTGTCTGCAAGATATTTATGATAATATGGATTTCTTCCGTCACAAGCTTGTACTTCGTCCGTCGGAAATATCTAACTGTCCGGAAGTTGTTCGTCGTATCGGTGTCATTTCAATGAATACAGCCATCGAAGCGGATATTTACGGAAATGTAAACTCAACTCATATCTGCGGTACGAAGATGATGAATGGTATTGGTGGTTCGGGCGACTTTACCCGCAGTGCTTATATCTCTATCTTCTCTTGTCCGTCGACGGCAAAAGGAGGATGTATCAGTTCAATCGTGCCGATGGTTTCTCACCTCGATCATAGTGAACACTCTGTAAATGTGATTATCACCGAACAGGGTATTGCTGATTTACGTGGAAAGAGTCCGATGGAACGTGCACAGGCTGTAATTGAAAACTGCGCACATCCGGACTACAAACAACTGTTGTGGGATTATCTGAAGATTTCTACCAAGGGACAGACTTGCCACAGTTTGTCGGCGGCGTTGGGTATGCATCAGGTTTTCATCAAACAGGGTGATATGCGTCTGACTAACTGGGCTGACTTCGAAAAGTAACTTTTTAATTTATCTGATATCGATTCCCCTCTGGGCTCCGTTATTGTTTCTGCTTTACAGAAAAACGGAAAGCTCAGAGGGGAATTTTCTTTTTGGGTGTAGCTGCTGTTGGGAAAAACTCTTTTGATAAGCTTGTTGAAAAGTGTATTTGTATATAAACAGGGGTATAAAATAAGTGTGAATATCTCTGTTAAAATCCTTGTTCTATATGGGGAATTTGACAGGTATATATTTCTGATAAATAGAATTTTAGTTATTGTTTCAACAGGTGTTAACAACCTGTTAGTAATAGTTGATTATTCCGTTAAAAACCTGATAAGTATTAGTGTGAAAAGATGCAGTATAATTAGCTGTTGAGCAATGGGGAAAAAGCGACAGGAATGTCAACTAGGGAAGGAGTATGAGTTAATAGGCTGCAAGATAACGGATTGGTCGGATATTTGTTAGCGGAAAAATCGGTTTTATTCCCGAAGTCTTACTATCTTTGCACGATATTGTGGGAAATAGTAAAAATCAAATATATAACATCACTATGGAATATAATTTCAGAGAGATCGAGAAAAAATGGCAGCAAAAGTGGGTAGACAACAAAACCTACAAGGTTGTCGAAGACGAATCGAAAAAGAAGTTCTATGTACTGAACATGTTCCCTTATCCGTCGGGAGCAGGACTTCATGTTGGTCACCCGCTGGGCTACATTGCCAGTGATATTTATGCTCGTTACAAACGCTTGCAGGGCTATAATGTATTGAATCCGATGGGATACGATGCTTATGGTTTGCCTGCTGAACAATATGCAATTCAGACCGGTCAGCATCCGGCTATCACTACCGTAAACAATATTAACCGTTACCGCCAGCAGTTGGATAAAATCGGTTTTTCATTCGACTGGGACCGTGAAGTTCGTACTTGTGAGCCTGGTTATTATCACTGGACTCAATGGGCTTTCCAGAAAATGTTCAACAGCTATTATTGCAATACTTGTGGAAAAGCTGAACCTATCAGTGAACTGATCAAGCATTTCGAGGAGGAAGGAACAGAAGGACTGGATGTAGCTTGTAGTGAGGAACTGAGCTTTACAGCAGAAGAATGGAAAGCAAAGAGCGAAAAGGAACAGCAGGAAGTGCTGATGAACTACCGTATCGCTTATTTGGGTGAAACTATGGTTAACTGGTGTCCGCAACTGGGTACTGTACTTGCTAACGATGAAGTAGTGGACGGCGTATCTGAACGTGGTGGTTATCCGGTGGTGCAGAAGAAGATGCGTCAGTGGTGTCTGCGTGTGTCAGCATATGCTCAGCGCTTGCTCGACGGACTGGAAACTGTAGATTGGACTGATTCTCTGAAAGAAACACAGCGTAACTGGATTGGTCGTTCGGAAGGTGCAGAGGTACGTTTCAAGGTAAAAGACAGCGATTTGGAATTTACCATCTTTACTACTCGTGCTGATACTATGTTTGGTGTTACTTTCATGGTACTGGCTCCTGAAAGTGAACTGGTTCCTGTACTGACAACTGAGGCACAGAAAGCAGAAGTGGAAACTTATTTGGACCGTACGAAGAAGCGTACCGAACGTGAACGTATCGCCGATCGCCGTGTTACCGGTGTATTCAGTGGTTCATATGCAGTGAATCCGTTTACTGGTGAATCTGTTCCGGTATGGATCAGCGACTATGTATTGGCTGGATATGGTACAGGAGCCATTATGGCTGTTCCGGCTCACGATAGTCGTGACTATGCTTTTGCAAAACACTTCAACTTGCCTATCGTTCCATTGGTAGAAGGATGTGATGTGTCGGAAGAAAGCTTCGATGCTAAAGAAGGTATCGTATGTAATTCTCCGAAAGCAGGAGCTACTCCGTATTGCGACTTGAACCTGAACGGACTGACTATCAAAGAAGCTATTGCCACAACCAAAAAATATGTGAAGGAGCATCAGTTGGGTCGTGTAAAAGTAAACTATCGTTTGCGTGACGCTATTTTCTCTCGTCAGCGTTATTGGGGTGAACCGTTCCCGGTTTATTACAAGGATGGTATGCCTTATATGATTGATGAGAGCAAGTTGCCACTGGAACTTCCTGAGGTAGATAAGTTCTTGCCTACGGAAACCGGAGAACCTCCATTGGGACATGCTACTAAGTGGGCATGGGATGTGGTTAAAGGTGAAGTCGTAGAAAATTCTAAAATAGATAACGTAACCGTTTTCCCACTTGAACTGAATACCATGCCGGGATTTGCTGGTTCATCGGCTTATTATTTGCGTTACATGGATCCGCACAATGATCAGGCACTGGTTTCTGAGAAAGCCGACCATTACTGGCAGAATGTTGATTTGTACGTAGGTGGTACAGAACATGCTACCGGACACTTGATTTATTCTCGTTTCTGGAACAAGTTCCTGTTCGATCTGGGTGTAAGTGTTAAAGAGGAACCATTCCAGAAACTTGTTAATCAGGGTATGATTCAGGGACGAAGCAATTTCGTTTACCGTATCAAGGATACTAACACATTCGTTTCATTGGGCTTGAAAGATCAGTACGATGTGACTCCGCTTCATGTAGATGTTAATATCGTTTCAAATGACGTATTGGATGTAGAAGCTTTCAAGAACTGGCGTCCAGAATACAACAATGCCGAATTTATTTTGGAAGACGGCAAGTATATCTGTGGATGGGCTGTAGAAAAGATGAGTAAATCGATGTATAACGTAGTGAATCCGGATATGATTGTAGAGAAATACGGAGCTGATACACTGCGTATGTACGAAATGTTCCTCGGACCGGTAGAGCAGTCTAAACCATGGGATACAAACGGAATCGATGGTGTTCACCGTTTCTTGAAGAAGCTCTGGAACTTGTTCTACGACCGTCAGGGCAACTTTATGCCGGCAGAAGGAGAACCGACTAAAGAAGAGTTGAAGGCTGTTCATAAGTTGATTAAGAAAGTAACTGGTGATATCGAAACCTTCTCTTACAATACTTCTATCAGTGCATTCATGATTTGTGTGAATGAACTGACTTCACTGAAGTGCCGTAACAAGGCCATGTTGAGCGACTTGATTGTCATCATTGCTCCATTTGCTCCTCATCTGGCAGAAGAGTTGTGGGAAGCTTTGGGCAATACAACATCTGTTTGTGATGCACAATGGCCGGCATTTAATGAAGAATATCTGAAAGAAGATAGTGTAAAATATACCATTTCTTTCAATGGAAAGGCTCGTTTCACTATGGAGTTCCCTGCAGATGCAGATAATGACACGATACAAGCTGCTGTAATGGCTGACGAACAATCTCAAAAATGGATTGAAGGAAAGACTCCTAAAAAGGTCATTATTGTTCCGAAGAAGATTGTAAATATTGTACTTTAATAGCAGTCGTTTTATGGAAACGATTCTGAAGAAAAAAATTGGCAGGGAGTCGAAAGACTACCTTGCCATTACTTTCGGACTGATATGTTATGCACTGGGATGGGTAGCTTTTCTGCTTCCTTATCAGATCACGACAGGAGGAGTCAGTGGTATTGCCGCTATTATTTATTATGCTACAGGAGTAGAAATTCAGGTTTCTTACTTTGTGATTAATGCTGTTTTTCTGGGGTTTGCCTTGAAGATTCTGGGACCAAAGTTCAGTGTAAAGACGATATATGCTATTTTCATGCTGACTTTCCTGCTTTGGTGGTTTCAGGTTCTGTTCAGGAGCAGTGACGGAAATCTTCCGCAACTGCTTGGCCCGGGACAAGAGTTTATGGCTTGTGTAATAGGAGCCGGATTACTGGGCTTTGGAATAGGCATTGTATTTTGTAATAACGGTAGTACGGGAGGTACTGATATTATCGCATGGATTATCAACAAGTACAAGGATGTTACTTTGGGACGTATGATGATGTATTGCGATATTGTAATCATTTCGTCGTGCTATTTTATCTTTCATGACTGGAAGAGAGTTTTGTTTGGCTTCTGTGTTTTGTTCATTATGAGCATAGTTATCGACTATGTAATAAACAGTACTCGTCAGTCGGTTCAGTTCCTGATATTCTCACGGAAATATGAACAGATTGCGGAAGGTATTTCTACCAAGATAGACCGTGGAGTAACTCTTCTTGATGGACAGGGCTGGTACAGTAAACAAGATATAAAAGTTATTGTTGTATTGGCAAGAAAAGGCGAATCACTTGATATCTTCCGTCTGGTGAAGGATATTGATCCTGATGCGTTTATTTCCCAAAGCAATGTAGTAGGCGTGTATGGAGAAGGATTCGACAAGCTGAAAGTAAAATAAACGAAAGTAAAAGTAAATATTTCTCTAAGATATATTTAAAATAGAATAGGTTTTTCCGTTTAATTTGTATTATCGGAAAAACTTATTTTATTTTGTACCATATTAGTGGTATAATTCTTAAATCTGTAATATGAGATGCATGTGGAAAGTTATTCCGATGATGTTTTTAGCTAGTTTTTTATCTTTTGGCACTTCTGTATGGGGCAATGCGTTAGCTCAGAATCTCTTTCTTCATACTAACTGGGAGTTTTCCAAGTATGGAAGCCACGAATGGCTTGCTGCACAGGTTCCGGGCACAGTACATCAGGATTTGATAGCTCACGATAAGTTACCCGATCCTTTTTATGGGATGAATGAAAAAGAAATACAATGGGTTGAGAATGAAGACTGGTTGTATCGTACGTCTTTTGTATTAACAGAAGAACAATCGGCACATGAGGAAATCTTTTTGGTATTTGAAGGACTTGATACTTATGCGGATATATTCCTGAATGGTGCATTATTACAAAGAACCGATAACATGTTTGTCGGATATCGTATTCCTGTCAAGCGAAATTTAAGAAAAGGAGAAAACAAACTGCTTGTACGTTTTCGTTCCCCAATCCGTGAGGTAATTCCTCAATGGGAAACCAATGGTTTTGATTATCCTGCTGCTAACGACCATTATCCACAGAAACTGAGTGTGTTTACCCGTAAAGCCCCTTATTCCTATGGATGGGACTGGGGAATCCGAATGGTTACTTGTGGCATCTGGCGACCTGTATATCTGGAATTTACCAACAAGGCTGTAGTAGAAGATTATTTTGTACATCAGAAGTCGGTTACTTCCGAACGTGCAGAAATAGACAACCGCCTGGAAGTAAACAATATTACCGGAACGGTTCAGGAAGCTCAGATAAAAGTGACTTGTGCTTATCGGAATGAACAGGCTGGAAGTGTAGAAAAGACTGTCCGGTTACAGCCAGGTGTGAATAATTTGTCACTGCCTTTATCGATTGATTCTCCGCATCTTTGGATGCCTAATGGGTGGGGAGAAGCTGCCTTATATGCATTTGAAGTATCGGTATGTGTAGATGGTAAGCTTGTTGCAAAAAAACAACACCAGATCGGATTGCGAACGGTGCGTGTTGTCCATGAAAAGGATAGCTTAGGAATGAGTTTCTATTTTGAAGTGAATGGCATTCCGATGTTTGCCAAAGGTACTAATCTGATACCTTCAGACGCTCTTCTGCCACGTGTAACCCGTGAACGATACGTTCGCCTGCTGGATGATGTACAGGCTGCGCATATGAATATGATACGCGTATGGGGTGGGGGAATCTATGAAGACGATGCCTTTTTTGAGGAAGCTGATAAAAGAGGTATTCTTGTCTGGCAGGATTTTATGTTTGCTTGTACACCTTATCCGCATGATCCGGCTTTTTTGAAGCGAGTTTCGGAAGAAGCAGTATATAATATCAAGCGTTTACGGAATCATGCTTCTTTGGCAATGTGGTGTGGTAATAATGAAATATATGAGGGCTTGCGTTATTGGGGCTGGAAGAAAAAATATGCTCCTGAGATATATCAGCAAATGTTGGATGGATATGACGTATTGTTCCGCCGGCTTTTGCCCGAGAAAGTAAAGGAGTTCGATCCGGGACGCTTTTATCTGGAAAGATCGCCTTATGAAGCCAATTGGGGACGGCCTGAAAGCTGGAAGATCGGCGATAGTCATAATTGGGGAACTTGGTATGGACAGAAACCTTTTGAAACGCTGGATACAGAGATTCCGCGTTTTATGAGTGAGTTTGGTTTTCAGTCTTTTCCGGAGATGAAGACGATACGTACATTTGCTTCGCCGGCAGACTACGATCTGGAGTCACCGGTTATGAATGCCCATCAGAAAAGTACGATTGGCAATTTCCTGATTAAGAAAACAATGGGCATTTATTATCATGTTCCGGAAAAGTTTGAGGATTTGGTTTATATGGGACTTGTTCTGCAGGGACATGGAATGCGTCACGGAATGGAGGCACATCGCAGAAACCGACCTTATTGTATGGGTAGTTTGCTCTGGCAACTAAATGACAGCTGGCCAGTTGTGTCATGGTCGGGTATCGATTATTATGGAAACTGGAAGGCTATGCATTACCAGACTCGCCGGGCTTTTGCTCCGGTATTGATAGATGCAATTCGTGAAGGTGATAAACTGCGCTATTATGTGCTTTCGGATGTATTGAAGATCGAAAAAGCAATATTGCAGATTGAACTTATGGATTTTAATGGAAAAGTGTATCGCAGGCATCAGGTAGAAGGTACGTTGCCAGCTAATGCTTCTGCTGTTTTTTATGAAGAAGACTGGAATAAAGCATTCGCAGCTTGTGATACGACTACTTCATTTATACATATGACTTTACGTAGTGGTGTTGACCGGAGGGTACTTTCAGACGAAGTATATTATCCGGTGTTTGCCAAAAAGCAACATTTGCCCCATCCTGAAATAAGTTGTAAGATACGAAAGAAAGATGGAGCTTATGAGCTGACATTAAAATCCAAACAACTGGCTCGTGATGTATTTGTAGAAATACCTGTTCAGGGAGTACGTTTCTCTGATAATTTCTTCGACCTGCTGCCTGGAGTACCTAAGAAGATTTTGGTTACTTCGGCTGACGGAACACCTTTGGAAGATATTTCCGTAAGCTTGCATCAATTGAGCGATATTGTGTCATTCTAATTACTAACTTTAATATTATTATCATGAACCCATTTTCGAAATTTAACTGTCTCGGGCTGGCGTTTGCCGGAATGATGATTACATCGTGTACGGATAAGCCAACGGCTGTCGCTGATTATCAGATTGTGCCTATGCCTCTTGAAATTACCACACCTCAACAAAGTGGATTTTTGCTGAAGAGTGGAGAAACTATTTATTACACTGCCGGTAATGAAAAAATGAAGAAAAATGCCGAATTTCTGGCTTCTTTTATTAAAGAACAGACCGGTATTGAACTGAAAGTACAGGAGGGTGATAAAGAAAGCGGAATCGTATTGAAATTAGGACTGGAGGCAACTTCTCCAGAGGCTTACCATCTGACTGTCGACGGAGGAAAGGTTGTCATTGAGGCTCCTTCAGAAGCTGGTGTATTTTATGGAATCCAGACATTGCGTAAATCTGTTTCTGTTCATGAAGGAGGTGGTGCAATCGAACTTCCTGCTGTAGAAATAAACGATACACCGCGTTTCAGCTATCGCGGAATGATGCTTGATGTTGGCCGTCATATGTTTACGATGGATGAAATCAAAACGTATATTGATATGCTTGCACTGCATAATATCAACCGTTTACACTGGCATCTTTCTGAAGACCAAGGTTGGCGTATCGAAATAAAGAAATATCCGAAACTGACAGAAATCGGTTCAAAACGTAGTGAAACTGTTATAGGACGTAACTCGGGAAAATACGATGGAAAGCCTTACGGTGGTTTCTATACTCAGGAACAAGCCAAGGAGATTGTTGCTTATGCTGCAGAACGCTATATAACCGTTATTCCTGAAATAGACCTTCCGGGACATATGCAGGCTGCATTGGCTGCTTATCCGGAACTAGGATGTACAGGTGGTCCGTATGAAGTTTGGCGTATGTGGGGCGTTTCTGATAATGTACTATGTGCCGGAAATGACAAAACAATTCAGTTTATTAAGGATGTGCTGGCTGAAATTATTGAAATCTTCCCGTCAGAATATATTCATGTAGGTGGAGATGAATGTCCGAAAGATAAATGGAAAACTTGTCCGAAATGTCAGGCTAGAATCAAGGCTTTGGGTATCAAAGGCGACAGCAAACATTCAAAAGAAGAATACCTGCAAAGTTATGTGATAAGAGAAGCAGAAAAGTTCTTGAATGAACATGGACGTAACATTATCGGATGGGACGAAATCTTGGAAGGTGGTCTGGCTCCTAATGCAACTGTTATGTCATGGAGAGGTGAATCCGGAGGTATTGAGGCTGCACGCCAGAAGCATAATGTTATCATGACTCCGAATACATACTTGTATTTTGACTATTATCAGGCTAAGGATACAGAAACAGAACCGTTGGCTATCGGAGGTTATTTGCCTATGGAAAGAGTATATAGCTACGAGCCAATGCCGTCTGCCTTGACTCCGGAAGAACAGAAATACATTACCGGTGTACAGGCTAATCTGTGGACAGAATATATTCCTACTTTTGCACAGGCACAGTATATGGTATTGCCACGTATGGCTGCTCTTTGCGAAACTCAGTGGAGTGCTCCTGATAAGAAGAAAGATTACGAGGGATTCTTGAAGCGTACAGTGCGCCTGATGGATATTTACAAGCTGAAGGGCTGGAACTATGCTACTCATATTTTGGATGTGAAAGTCAATATTGCTCCAAATCAGGAAACAGGTAAGTTGGATGTCAGTGCATATACCGTTGACAATGCTCCGATATACTATACACTCGACGGAACAGAACCGACAGCAGCCTCTTTGAAATATGAAGATGGACTGTCAATTGACCAGGCTTGTGTATTACGTATGACAGCAGTGCGTCCGGAAGGCAATTCACGTATTACTTGTGATACTATTTCTTTCAGTAAATCGACTGCCAAACCTATTTCTATGCTTCAGCCCATTAATAAAGCATATGAATTTAATGGGGCGCCTACCTTGGTAGATGGTATGACTGGTAACCGCAATTATAAGACTGGTCATTGGATTGCGTTTTATAAGAATGATATGGAGGCAGTTATCGATTTGAAAGAAGCAACAGAAATCAGTTCGATGACATTGCGTGCCTGTGTAGAAAAAGGTGACTGGATATTCGATGCCAGAGGTATTTCTGTTGAGGTTTCGGATGATAATAAGGCATTCAAACAGGTTGCTTCAGAGTCTTATCCGGCAATGAAGGAAACTGATCCGAACCAGATTTACGTACATACCTTGAACTTTACTCCGGTAAAGACACGTTATGTCAAAGTAAAAGCTTTGTCGGAAAAGAGTATTCCAGCATGGCATGGTGGAAAAGGTAATCCGGGATACTTATTTGTAGACGAAATTATTTTGAATTAATATAGGCTGACTATGTGTGGAAGTCCGGTTTCTGTAAAGAAGCCGGACTTTTTTATAATGAGGAAGACTGTTTTTGCAGCGAAATAGCAGACGGAAAGTAGAGGATGGTTGCCTGAGTATGTGTATCTTTGTGAAGAAATATGATAGATAAAATTGATTATGAAAAAGAAACTGGTTTTTGCAACGAATAATGCACACAAGTTGGATGAGATACGTGCCATATTAGGAGATAGGGTAGAGGTGCTGAGTCTGAAGGATATCCATTGTGAGGCAGATATTCCGGAAACGGCTGATACGCTGGAGGGAAATGCTGCTCTGAAAGCTGAATATATTTATAAAAACTATGGTCTGGATTGTTTTGCCGACGATACGGGTCTGGAGGTTGAGGCCTTGGGAGGTGCTCCGGGAGTCTATTCGGCCCGATATGCTGGAGGAGAAGGACATGATTCGGAAGCTAATATGAAAAAACTACTTGTAGAGCTGGAAGGAAAGACCAACCGTAAAGCCCAATTCCGTACGGCTATTTGCCTGATCGAGGGTGGAACGGAGCATCTCTTCGAAGGAGTTGTAAAAGGCGAAATAATCGAAAAAAAACGCGGTTGTTCAGGATTTGGCTATGATCCTGTTTTTGTCCCCGAAGGTTATACTGAAACATTTGCCGAGATGGGCAATGAAGAAAAGAATAAAATCAGCCATCGGGCAAGGGCTACACAGAAGCTTTGTGATTATTTGAAATGTGAATAATACTGATAATCTGCGGGACTGCATCCAATCGGAAAGAACTGCTGAATGATTGATTCAGGCTGGTTCTGAATAGGATGAAGTCCCGTAGTTTTTTGTGTATGATTATTTGCAGATTTCCTTGAGGTATTGTTCTACTTTCTCAAAGAAAAGTGAAATGTGTGCTCCGTCTGTAAAAGCATGACTTACAGTCAGTGCAATAGGCATGATACGCTTGCCTTCGCGTATGATGGCCTTACCGGCATTCATCAGCGGATAATCCAGCGGATGTCCTACTTCCTGTTGGGTGTAGGTTATCGAAGTGAAATATAGTTTTGGAGTGGCACTTAGCAGGATTACATCAAAATCTCCTTGTTTATAAATGCTTTTATCAGTTCCGTATGGATCACCATCTTCAGGAATAGATGTGACAATGTGTCTGGCTTCGGTATAAAATGCTTCGAAATCAACATGATAAGGGATGCGTACCGTATAAAATGTTTTGCCGGGTACAGCAATAGGGGAAATGACATCCACTGTATCATGATAGACTACTTGTCCGTTTTTATCCCAGCGATAACGGAACTCTTTTATCTCATTGGCAGCGCGCAATATGGCATAAAGATAATACAGAAAAAATGATTTTCCGTTGGTTTTGGCGTGGTTGTAAGCTTCAGTACAGTCTACTTCACTGGTGATAGCAATCCATGAATTCGCAAATCCACGGAAAAAGTTATAGTTGTCTTTCCGTTCCCAGGTTTCAATATCTACTATATGTTTCATTTATTCTTGAATTTTTGAGCTACTTTTTGATAGGTAGGCATAGATATTCCCAAACGCTCACCCAAATCAATCATATCGAACAACATACCTTGTATCTCCGACGCATGTCCTCGGGCAAGGTCTTTTTGCATGGATGCTGTACTGTGCGGGTCGAGCTTATCTATTACTTTCAAATTGTAAGAAACAGGATCTTCCGGATAAGAAATTCCCATCTTGTGTCCGATTTCTGCACTTTCTCTGGAAAGTCCGATAAATGTATCTCGTACTTCGCCTTCGTGTTGTACTTCTCCCATTGGTACATCGTGATATGCTCCAGTACATGCCATTGCCGAAATAAATGCCCATTTGATAAATGTGTCGCGGTTGATATCATCGGAAACATCGACTTTGATACCGCAACTTCTGACATCCTCTGCAATTGCTTCAATACGTTCCTGAGAAACTCCCTGCTCCGGACGTGCTCCGAATACCAGCCGGAAAATGCTTCCCATCTGAGTGATTTCGCCTTCACCTGAAACAAATCCTACGATGTAGATACAGCCATCGAGAACAGTTACTTCAGGTGTCAAACGACCAATACGTGGTCCTGTACCATAAACATTTAAAATAGGAATAACCAGTGTATGAGGTGCTGAAGCACGTTCTATTACCTCCTTGACAGAGTCGATGGAATATCCTTTTACACAGACAAATATCACATCAGCTTTCCCTTGATATTCTTCTGCTGTACAGGCGTTTACTTTCAGATAGTGTTCGCCTTTCAAATCTGATTTCAGATGCAGCCCATAATTACGGATATTCTCGAGGTGTTTTCCCCGTGCAATGCATGTGACTTCTTTTCCTGCCAGAGCAAGAAATCCGGCGATACTTCCTCCTACGCCGCCAGTACCTATAATAAGATAGTTCATGGTTTTTTGTTTTAGGATTAAAAAAAGAAATCGGTCGCTGATGAGCGGCCGATTTTCTAAAATGGTATATTATACGTTAAAGCGGAAATGCATGATGTCTCCGTCTTCTACGATATAGTCTTTTCCTTCTACATTCAGTTTACCAGCCTCGCGTACAGCTGCTTCCGAACCGTATTTGATAAAGTCGTCGTACTTGATGACTTCTGCACGGATAAATCCTTTCTCGAAGTCAGTATGAATAACTCCGGCACATTGAGGAGCCTTCCATCCTTTATGGAATGTCCATGCGCGGACTTCCATCTTTCCAGCAGTGAAATAGGTTTCCAGATTCAGCAGCTTATAGGCTGAACGAATCAGACGACTGACTCCCGATTCTTCCAGTCCCACTTCCTGAAGGAACATCTGACGGTCTTCGTATGTTTCAAGTTCTGCAATGTCGGCTTCTGTCTTGGCTGCAACAATTAATATTTCTGCTCCCTCTTCTTTGACAGCTTCGCGTACTTGCTCTACATATTTGTTACCATTTACAGCACTGGCTTCATCTACATTACATACGTACATTACAGGCTTGGAAGTAAGCAGGAAAAGTTCATGAGCGATCTTTTGTTCGTCTTTGGTTTCGAACTGCACGGTACGTGCTGATTTTCCCTGTAATAATGCTTCACGGTAGCGAACCAGTACTTCATAAGTTTGCTTAGCTACTTTGTCGCCTCCGGTTTGGGCTTGTTTCTGTACTTTTTGAATACGGCTTTCTATTGTTTCGAGATCCTTCAGCTGAAGCTCTGTATCAATGATTTCTTTGTCACGTACAGGATCTACACTACCGTCGACATGAGTAACATTTTCATCATCAAAACAACGCAGTACATGAAGAATTGCGTCTGTTTCACGGATATTTGCCAAGAATTTATTTCCTAATCCTTCACCTTTGCTGGCTCCTTTTACCAGACCTGCGATGTCTACAATTTCTACAGTTGTAGGTACTATACGGTCGGGGATAACCAATTCTGCCAATTTGTTAAGACGTTCATCTGGAACAGTGATTACACCAACGTTAGGTTCTATTGTACAGAAAGGGAAGTTGGCTGCTTGAGCCTTTGCATTCGATAAACAGTTGAAAAGAGTCGATTTTCCTACATTGGGCAAACCGACAATGCCACATTGTAATGCCATAAAACTTATATATTTCCTTATTAATTATCAGATTGTATTTCAGTTTGCAAAGGTAGTCATTCTTTTTGGCATTTACTAAGGGGCTGTTTTAATTTTTCTAGCAAGGAATTTTTACAACTCTTTTTAGACTTTGATTTTACGTTGAAATAATTTTGGAGGAATAGTTCAATAATCTAAAAAGCCGTATCCGATTCAAAAAAACTTCACTTCACTGGAGTTTGGATACGGCTTTTGTAAAATGTATGAAGTACACTCTTATTTTATTCGTGTGCTTTGCTTTGAAGTTATCAGACTGACTAGTTTGCCTCGTAAACATTAAATTCAGTAATGTCTACTCTGGCAGGGAACTTAAGCATTTGGTATTTCAGGTGCCTGGTTGTAACAGGGGCTATAAGCTTAATCTTTTGTGTAGCTCCTTGTACATCGATAGTTCCCATTGTTTTCCATTCTAAGCCATTGTCGGAGGTGAATAATTCTATTTGAGTCGGACAATAAGCACCTCCCCAGTGATTTGTAACTATACCTGTGACCGTTTTTGGAGTCTGGAAATCTATTGTAACCCAGAACCCTGCATTATCTTGAGCTACATCGGAATAAGCATTCCCATCTATTAGGTTAGATGCATTTCCTTGTGATCCGGGTTCTACTTGTATGTACCATGAGGTACGGTCCATCAAGTGGCTGTTTTCCGGTTCACCAATTTCCAGATTATTTATTGAATATTCTTGTTTGGTTACAGAGAAAGCAATTGCTGAAAGTGCAGAATTGGTACTTATCATAGTGTTTGAATTTGCTGTTTGCAAATTAACAAGCTGAATTTTAAATTCTCCACTTACCAGGTCGTGAATTTGGGCGAGCGCTTCTTTATCGCTAAGTGACAGTACAATATCTTCAGATTCTGTTTCCCCTGCCTTGACAACGGGGCTGTCTGTACTCAGGTTGAATGAAGAAACTGGGATGTCACCTGTTCCTGAGAGCTGAAGTATACCGGTAATATCTTCAGCGGCAGGTTTCTGGATTTTCAGTTTAAAGGTAATTTCTACATTCCCGATAACTCCGACAGGAGAATGTTTTAGCGTGAATGTAGAATTGTTGAGAATCAGATAGTCGTTTCTCTGAATATATACATAAGTAGCATTCCATTCGTTTTCAGTTGCTTCATCTTCCTTGCATGATGAAACTCCCAATGATATTCCTGCTAGCAGGAATATCATGAATATTAGTTGATAAGTTATTTTCATATTTGTATTAGTTTTGTGGTTCTGGACATTTTATACCGTCAGCCCATTCCAATGTGTTTCCTGATTTGATTTCTGCATTATATCCATGACCAGTATAGTCTTTTGCTGTCTTTGGATCTCCGTCATTAAATCTCCAATAAGCCAGCAGACCTTCGGAGTCAGGTTGTGCGTAGCACATGTTTTCTTGTATCTCAACTTGTGAAAGCACTCTAGTCCAGATGCGAGCTTCACTTATATATCCGTCCAGATAACGTCCGTTGTATGAGAATCCGAAGTTAAAATCTCCTCCGTCGTATAGGTTAACTGGACCTCTGGTTGCTTGTTTGGTTGCTGCTACCTCACCATTGACGTATACGATGAATTGATTTCCGTCGAAAGCAACTGCAATATGATACCATTTACCAGTATCGAATGTCATTTCAGGAGTTACCTGATCTTTAGCAGTAACTTGGAGCTGATTATTTTTAATAGTAACATCTCCGAAACGTAGCAAGAAGTTTTCATCGTACTCAATACCCATGATAGAACTGATATATGGATCTGTATTGCAGAACTTGTTGACTTTAACACGGCATTCCATCGTTATTTGTGGGATACTTTTCAAAGAAGGGTCTTCCTTGAATTTCGGCACATTCAGTGAACGGTTTCCTGATAAAGAAAGAACTTTAGTTATGATAGTACGGTTTATTACGATATAGTTTGTTCGGCAAGATTCTAATATGGGGTATCCTTCGGCTGAAGCCAGCGAAATAGGTACTAAGTAGACAACTCCGTCTTCCATTCCTTCTGTTGTTGTGAGATTAAACATGACAGGAGTTGATACACAAGAACCTTGTTTTATAACAGATTCGCTTTTTTCTAAGTTATAGCATTTTTCTGGAAGTGCTTTAAAATTTGTTCCTTTCTCGCTATTGTATTTGTCAACCAGAGAGTTGTCTATTCTGAAGGAAACGTGTAAGTCCTGTTCTGCTTTCGCCGTACAGGTGGCGCTGACACCAAAACTTTGTGGACCATCGATTGTTACTCTGCTGACTGTTGTTTTTTCTGTTCCTGTCATATAGATCAGGTGATTTAGTTCTTCTGCATTTTTACATCCAGTCAGTAATAAAAGCAGAAAGCCTATCAGAATTTGAATTTTATTTAATGTTTTCATAGATTTATAGTATTTATTTTACAGTAGGATTCATGATTTGTATAGCCTGTCTTAAATATTTATAAGCAGGCAGAGCCAAATATTCATATTCCATGTGATAAGTTCCTACTCCAGCTTTGGGACCTTGTTCGGGATTGAAACGAGCCATTCCTTCCAAAGAAGGCATCACATTTCCATATTTATCGCGGTAACTTGGATTACCTCCTGTTTGCCATAGACTTTCAAAATTTTCGGTAAATATGTATTGTTCTGGTTTCCATCCTACTTCTGCGGCTCGATTGAAACGGTTTTGCAAATCTGTATCTCCTGTTGAGTTATAAGCTTGCACAATTCCATAATCAAAATATTCAGATAGCCCTGGATTCATATAATAAGGTTCTCCGTCAATGCTTAATATTTTACCAGTACCTGATTTAGGACCAACATATTTACCCATTTCGTGGATAAATGTTTCCATATTATTCTTGTCGCATAACGGACCGCTTCCTCCATAATTAGGTTCATAGTCAAAGTCGATACCGTCATAATTATATTTGATAATGGTATCATTCAATGATTTGGCATAGCTTGCATAATCGATAGTGCCATCTTCTGCTATAAACAGTTCCGGTACGGTGTGAGCAAAGATAGTAAATATAACTTTTGTTCCTTTCTTCTGCTGCACATAGGCCATGTCAGCTTTCATCTCAGGAGTCAGATTAAATGTGTTTCCCCAAATAGATATGATATCTACACTGTCGGGAACATTGTCCAGACGTGTTGACATAGCCGAACCTGTAGCTGTCCAGTTTCCAAACCATCCGAAGCACAGCTGATGTTTTGACTTTTTATATTGTCTTAATGCCTCAAAATAATCGTCCGATTTTGTGGGAGGTACTTGTACATCAAGAGCTTCTGGAGTCGTTTGTTTGTCGCATGCGATAAAAGCCACGCAACATAACAAGGCAATGAAATATAATATATTTTTCATATTGGTTTTGTTTTTAGAAAGTTTATTTTTTGTCCCACCATAATGGAGTACCTCCGTGGTCAGCACCGTTTAACAGAGAAATTGCGTCTTTCACATTGGCATTGTTGTTGTCGTATTCAGTCTGAGGAAATGGCAGACGACGAATCTGTTTTTCCGTATCAATTGTTCCGCCGCTGTAATTTTGTACGACAGGGAAGATTTTAGGATAGCCTGTACGGCGGAATTCGCTCCATGCTTCCATTCCTTCTGGGAACATTGCCAACCATTTCTGAGTAATAATGCGTTCTAGGTTTGCTTCGAATCCTGCTTCTGTATTGTAGACCGGAGTAATGGTAGAGCGAGGAGCTGCACTATTGTTGCCTACCTTGTCTTCGAATTTAGCAGGTTTGGCAGTGTCGTCTGTTAGATAATTACCTATTGCGGCAGAATGCTGCTCGAAAGATGTTTGAACCCCCTGTTCGTATAAGTCTTTAGCTGTTCCATTCATGTTCCATTGTCTTAAAGCGCCTTCGGCTCTCAAAAAATAGGCTTCGGCAGCACACATCCACAGAACAGGATCTGTCTTTTGCACATTAGGGCAGGAAAGCGCGCGGTATCCTTCAATATCATCGACGATAATTCCGTTTCGCATTCCGTGATAATCTCCGGCCGGTGAGGTTGCCTGACTGAAGTATTTAGAGATACGGCTGTCTTTATATCCTTTCAGGTAAGATTCCATGGAAGCTCCCATTCGTGCGTCTTTATACATATCCCATACAACGTTGAGCGGATGGTAGACTGTTATACCATTGTGGCTGTGAAGAAGTGCGTTGTCCGCGTTACTTGTCATAACTCCCAGTTTGCTTTTGGTTACAGCCTGTTCTGCATATTTTTGTGCCCAGTCGGGTTTTACGTACACTACGCGCATTGCCAGGCGCAACATTAAAGTATTGGCGAATTTTGCCCACTTGCTTACATCGCCTTCGTAAACTAAGTCATAACCCTTTAGCGGACGTGCCGAAGGATTCTCTGTAGCATATTGTTCTAGAATCTGGCTGGCCTCTGTTAACTCATTGAAGAATGATTCATATACCTTTTCTTGTGAGTCGTATGGAATCATGAGACTTTCACCGAACTTGAAGTATGGGATAGGTCCATATGCGTCGGTTACACGGTGCATAGCAGCTATTTTTAGAACTTGTCCTATGGCATAAGTAACCGGCTCTTCTGTCTTGATTTCTTCTGTCGCTATTTTTTTCCATTGAGGCATTACGTTCTGATATGCGATAGAGAAAAGCACATCACTCCACCCTCCGAAGCGAAGATTGTAAGTCTGATTATTGGAAGAGCTGTTCCAGTTGTCGCTACCAGACATGTATCCGGAAAAAATGTCTCCCACCAGGTTTTGTGCGCGTTGAAATGCGTTGGCACCTTCGTCACTGCAAGGGATGATGTCCAACTGCATGGCACTGATTGACCCTCCTGTACGTAGATTATCCATATCCAGCATATCGTCGGTTACCTTGTCTGGATTGGTATTCATTTCTTCATATCCGGCAGTACAGGCATTCATCCCACACAGAAATAAGCATGTAGCCCCTATACATTGTATTTTTCCTAAAAAAAGTGATTTCATAATTTTACGAATTAAGGTTAGAATTGAAGTTTAACGCTAAATCCAATGTTCCGTAAGCTCGGCATCATGAAATAGTCTATACCTTGGTAATAAGTCCCTGTAGAGGATGCTAGTTCTGGGTCGAATGGAGCTTTGTTATAGAACATAAACAGATTCTTTCCAATGAGTGAAACTGTTACATCTTTAAGTTTATCGTTGAACCATTTGTTTGGCAGAGTATATCCCAGTGTCATTTCACGTAAGCGTACATTGGTTGCACTATAAGTATAAAAGGCAAGTAATCCGGTTGTTCCTCCCCCTACTACAGAATAGTAGCTTTCTGGATTCAGCAATCCACCGTTTACAATTACTCCACCGTTGTCACGTGCTTCGGCACTGGCTTCTGATGTTCCGAAGCGGTCCATCATGGCTTGTGTTGCGGAAACACATACGCCACCGATACGCCAGTCTATCAATACTCCTAAAGAAATACCTTTATAGGCAAAAGTATTGTTCCATCCGATGTTATATTTAGGAGCTGCATTACCTGCTTTAATCCAGTTTTCAGAGTCGGCCTGAATGCTTCCGTTTTGTGGGTTGACATATATCTGTCCCTGGTGATCACGTTTCAATCCTGTTACGTAAATATCGCCGATACTTCCACCTTCAGTTAAACGTTGTTTATATGAGTCGTTGGTACAGACATCGATATAAGGCATATTTCCAATTTTTTCTCCGGTAATCGGATTGATTGTGTTCGGATCGAGTAGTTCCTTGATTTCGTTCCGGTTCATTGTGAAAGTAAGCGATGAATTCCACAAGAAATCTTTGAGCTGCAGCTTATAGCTAAGTGTCGATTCAATACCCCAGTTATTTACTTTACCTCCGTTTGCATAAAAATGCGAATATCCGGAGCTAGGAGGCATAGATATTGTAAAGAACTGATTGTAAGTATTAGAGTTATAGTAAGTAACGTCTAAGTTTAACTTATTTTCGAACAAGCGCAAGTTCATACCTACCTCAAAGGATTTGGTGCGTTCCGGTTCCAGGAAAGTGGCGGGAATGAAAGGAAGACTTTCTATGTTTCCACCGCTGATTCCATAGGCTAGAGAGGTCATATAAGGCTGAGGTGCGTTGCCGACTTCACTATATGAGGCTCGTAGCTTCAAGAATGAAACTGGTGTATGGCTCAAATCGAACATTTCGGTTGGAACAAATGATAAACCGACAGATGGATAGAAGAAACCTGAATTCTTGTGTGAAGTAAACGCAAAGGTAGAGAACCAGTCATTTCGTCCTGTAATATCTAAGAATATGGCACTCTTATATGCCAGTTGTAATGTGGCAAATACCGCTTGTGTATTGGTGTGTATACCTTTTGAGTCGAGAGGACGGGTTTCCGGATCGTTTTTGATAATGTTTTCGAACGTAAATAAATTGGCTACCTTAGCCAGATGTCCTTCATAACCAATTTTTGCTCCAGACACTTCATCGGTAACACTGGCTCCTATATTTGCGTTAATACCATAATTTCCGAAGCGTTTATCGATATTTAAAATAGCGTCGGCATAGAAATTCTTGTATTGAGTGGTTTGCTTCATATAGTTACCGTAGTCTGAAGCAAACAAGTTACTGGATGATGCTGAGATTTTACGTTCGTAAGTATCTTGTGAATTGTCTACACGCATACGTCCGGTAGCTTGCATCCAGTCGGTTATTTTCCAGCTTAAATTAGCTGTAAACATGTAACGCATCTTGTTGTTTTCGAAATGTTCACGATTGACGATCCAATACGGATTCTGCATAGACAGACCTTGTTCTCCGTAAGTCCAGTTCTGGGTAGGGAAGTTACGTTCCGGATTAAAATGCTCGTAAGTTTTAAATTTCGTAAAATCGTCAGATGGTGGGAAAAGATACAGAGGAACTAGTGGGTTATGAGCCTGTCCCTGTACCATCAGGTTATGATTGTTCTGAAGAATATAAGAAGCACTCATATCCAACGTTAATTTATCTTTTATCAGCTCTGTCGTATTTCGTAAGGTAAAGTTATACCGGTTATATCTACTGTTTGGTATAATACCGCGTGAGTTTGTAGATGAGGCTGAAAAATAGGTCTGATTCCGATCACTTCCGCTTGTAACGTTCATAGAGTTGATTTCATTGAAGCCTGTTTGGAAGAAATCGAGTGGATTATAAGAAGAAGGGGTACTCAGTTTGTTTCCCCAGCTTTCATATACCAGGTCATTCTTTCGTCCGTAAGTATTTTGAAAACGTGGTGTTACAAATGGAGTTGTAAATTGCGTATTGTTTGAATAGTTGACAGTCAGTTTTCCTTCTTTTCCTTTCTTGGTAGTAATCAGCACTACTCCGTTTGCTCCAGACACACCGTAAAGTGCAGCGGCAGCGGCCCCGGTCAGCACAGACATTGATTCTATGTCGTCAGGGTTTATGCTTGAAATGCCATCACTGTCACCGCCGTCCGGCATTTCGAAAGAACCTTCCGGCTGTGTAGAACGCATCGAAGACAAAGGAATACCGTCTACCACATAAAGTGCATTATTGTCGCCAAACAATGATTTCGTACCGCGCATGACGACGCGTGTAGAGCCGCCGATTCCATTTGCACTTTGATTGATGGTTACTCCCGCTATTTTACCTGTTAAACTGTTTACGAAGCTGGCGTCTTTTACAGCTGTGATTACGTCGCTCTTTACTTCCTGAACATTGTATGTCAGAGATTTTGTTTCTCGTTTGATACCTAAGGCTGTTACAACAACTTCTTCAAGGGTTTCGGTATCTTCCTTCATTATGATATTATATGAAGTGCCGGGTGATACTGTCAGAGTAACAGGTTTGTAGCCAACATAGGATATTTCCAAGATATCACCATTGGATGCTTTTATAGAAAATTCACCGTTGAAATCAGTTATCGTTCCGTTAGAAGAGTTCTTGATTTTTACGTTTACTCCGATAAGGGCCTCTCCTTTGCTGTCTTTTATGCTACCATTAATTTGTACACTTTCTGGAGCTACTGATTTTATACTTGCATTGGGAGATGGCAGTAACGCGTCGGCACTATAGGCAAACGCAGGTATTGCCAGGTGAAACATTGTGCCTGCTAATAAAATAAGACTTGTCCTCATTTTAATAGGGCATTTTAAGCTTAATCTATCTTGTTGAGATAGAATCATGAAAGATGTTGTTTTTTTCATATGAAGTTAATAAGGTTAATGGTTCATATTAAAGAATCAACTTTTGTTTATGATAACCATGTTTGCGGATAAATAAATACGGGATCGTTGAAAATTGTAATTATCTCCTTTGGCGGAAATGCTAAGTTTCATTTGGTTTCATAGATTTTAGGTTTAAGGTTATATTTTAATTTGTTACTTGGATTCCCTTATTAATCTTATTATGTTATCATATATTTATAAAATATATGTCTATATGCTTAAGAATTTTAAATTTTCTTATTTATGCAAATATAGTTTTTTTTAATAATAAAGTCTGTTTTTGCTCTGAAAAATTAAGGTCTGACTAATATTTTTCCCTTACTTATTGAAAATATTCTGATTAGGGGAGAATACACGATTATAAAAAGAGTTTCAAAATGATATATTTGATTGTAGGGGGGAGATTTATGCCAGTTCTTGAAAAAATAATTATGAAACTGCTTTTTAGTAACAGATTGTTATACTTTTGGCGCAATTTATTGTCTAGTTAGATGGAGAAACAAAAAAGAGGCACTTCTCACGAAGTACCTCTTTTACTAGAGAGTTTATGAAAATATTGTTTTTTTGTATGTTGTTTTTACATGTCCATAGTTACAGTCATTTCCGGAACGAGAATGTAATCTTTCTTATTTTTGTTCCATTTGTAGTATTGGATTGTGGTGCTGTTTTCATTATATGTATATTTGATACACATATGGTTACGCCATGTTCCTCTACCTTCGTCCCACTTCTGTAACACGTTTTCTACAACTTGTTTCTTATCGTTGTATTTATAGTTATATTTCTCAAAGTTTGTCAGAATACCTTCATTCATTTTATATACAGTTTCCGACATCTTTACTCCATCTATTTCCTCAGTATTGTATATCAACTCAGTTTCTGGGTTGCTAGCAAAAACTGTAAGGTTAGCAGCGAAAACAAATACTGTTACAAATAAACTTTTGAGTAAATTCATTTTTTTCATATTTCTTTAATTTTAAGGTGTTACTATCTTTTTGTTTTTGATTACGCTGCAAAATTAGTAAAACCTTTTGATGTTGCTAACTTTTTGGCAAGAAAAAATGAATATTTTAGCAATTTGTTGCCATTTAAAGATATCTTAACAATTCAAAATATCAATGTGCTTCCAACCAGTTCTTACCCCAATCACAGTCTGCCTGCAAAGGAACTTTCATTTTGTAAGCTGCTTCCATTTCCGAAATCACAATATGCTGTACTTTTTCCTTTTCTTCGGGCACGACGCTGAAATTTAATTCATCGTGTACCTGAAGAATCATTTTGGAACGAATACCCTCTTCCATGAAGCGTTTGTATATACGAATCATTGCCACTTTGATAATATCAGCAGCACTTCCTTGTATAGGAGCATTGATTGCGTTTCGTTCTGCATACCCACGGACCACAGCATTGCGTGAATTGATATCAGGCAGGTAGCGCTTACGCTTGAATATAGTTTCGATATATCCTTTTTCTTGTGCCAGACGGATACTTTGATCCATATATTCTTTTACATGCGGATAGTTTTCGAAATATCCGTCTATAAGTTCTTTGGCTTCTTTACGTTCGATGTTCAGTCGTTCTGCCAGTCCGAATACTGATATACCATATATAATACCGAAGTTAGCTGTTTTAGCTTTACTTCTCTGTTCGCGGGTTACATCTTCCAGTTTCTCCTTATATATCTTGGCAGCAGTAGCAGCATGAATATCCTGTCCTTTCTGGAAAGCTTCTATCATGTGAGGGTCCCCACTCAGATGAGCCATGATACGCAGCTCGATTTGTGAGTAGTCGGCAGAAAAGAATTCACAGCCTTCGTCAGGAATAAAGGCGCGTCGAATCTCTTTTCCATCCTCATTACGGATAGGAATATTTTGCAGGTTAGGGTTGCTCGAACTAAGTCGACCTGTAGCCGTAACAGTCTGATTGAATGAAGTATGTATATGTCCCGTCTTGGGGTTGATTAGTAAGGGAAGTGCATCAATATAGGTTCCCAGCAACTTCTTCAGTCCACGATGTTCCAGTATTTTCCCTACAATTTCATGCTTTCCTCGTAGACTTTCCAATACTTCTTCGGAAGTAACATATTGGCCGGTCTTGGTCTTTTTAGCTTTGTCTGTAATTTTCAGACGGTCGAACAGTACTTCTCCTACTTGTTTGGGCGAAGCAATATTAAATTCCATTCCGGCAAGCTGATGTACTTCCTCTTCAAGCTGCTTCATACGTGCAGTAAAATGCTGTGATGTTTCTTTCAAGGCTTCGGTGTCAATGCGTACCCCGTTGCGTTCCATATATGCAAGGACAGGAACCAGCGGCATTTCGATAGTCTGGAACAGTTCGTTCACATTATTTTCTATCAATTCTTTCTCTAATACCTTTTTCAGTTTCAGTGTAACATCAGCATCCTCACATGCATATTTGTAGACAGAAGTAGGAGGGAGATCGCGCATGTTTTTCTGATTCTTTCCTTTCGGACCTATCAGCTCTTCTATTTTTATCGTTTCATATTTCAGATATACTTCGGCCAGGTAATCCATGCCGTGGTGAAGTTCAGGCTGAAGTACATAATGAGCAATCATGGTGTCGAACATCGGGCCACGGACCTCGACACCATAATTACCCAGTACAAGCATATCGTATTTTATATTCTGTCCGATTTTCAGTGTTTTCTCATTTTCTATGATCGGTTTGAATTTTTTAACTATTGCCAACGCTTCTTCACGATTTGCCGGAACTGGTACATAAAATGCCTGATTTTCGGCAAAGCTGAAGCTCATTCCTACCAGTTCTGCAGTAATTGGGTCGGTTCCTGTGGTTTCCGTATCTAGACTGAAAAAATCTTTTGTAACGATTATTTGTAAAAAATTGTCTATTTTCTCCTCTGAATCAAGTAGTTGGTAGTCGAAATCAAGGTCTTCTAACCGCGTGAGATTTGAATTTTTTGGCTCGTCTGTATTCTCGCCCGCAAAAAATCCAAAGAGATCGCTTTGTACAGGAGCCGAAGGAGCGGCAGTTTTCTTTTCAGTTTTGAGTATACGATCCAGCAGAGTACGGAACTCTAGTTCCTCAAAAATTTTACGGAGTTCTTCTTCATCGGGTTGTTCCCGTTTCAAGGCTTCCATATCTAGTGAGATGGGAACATCCGTTTTGATTGTTGCGAGGAATTTGGAAAAAGTAATCTGCTCGCGGTTATTCTCTACTTTTGTTTTGATTGCTCCTTTCAACTGGTCGGTGTTGGCAAGCAGGTTTTCGATGCTGCCGAACTGGGCAATTAACTTTTGTGCTGTTTTCTCTCCGACTCCCGGACATCCCGGAATGTTGTCGGCTGTATCTCCCATAAGTCCCAACATATCGATAACCTGTGAGGGTGAGTCAATATCGAATTTTGCTTTGATTTCGTTTACCCCCATGACTTCAAATTCTTTGTCGCCATATTTAGGGCGATACATGAATACATTTTCTGATACCAGTTGCCCGTAGTCTTTATCTGGAGTCATCATGTATGTCGTAATACCTCGTTTTCCCGCTTCGGTTGCGAGTGTACCAATTACGTCGTCCGCTTCGTAACCACTTACCTCAAGAATAGGAATACGATAAGCGCGGATAATATCCTTAATGATAGGAACAGAAAGACGAATTGCTTCGGGAGTTTCCTCACGCTGAGCCTTATACTGCTCGAAAGCTTCGTGACGGAATGTAGGTCCGGCCGGATCAAATGCAATACCTATATGAGTAGGGTTCTCTTTTTTCAGTACATCCTCCAGTGTATTGACAAATCCCATGATAGCAGATGTATTGAAACCTTTAGAATTGATACGCGGATTTTTGATAAAAGCATAGTACGCGCGGTAGATAAGTGCGTACGCATCGAGTAGAAACAGTTTTTCCATTCGTGTAAAATTATTAAGTTTTCTACGTAAAAGTACAAAAAAATACCGTATTCGCTGTTTTATTATTACTTTTGTACCCAAATAAATCTCCATGGATAAATTAGAAGTAATCAAGAAACCCATAGAAAAGGAATTAAGCGAATTTAAGGCTCTTTTCGATGCCTCACTGAAAAGTTCTACCCCGTTATTAGACGAAGTTTTAGGCTATATCAAGCAGAGGAACGGAAAGATGATGCGTCCTATTCTGGTTTTGCTTATGGCAAAACTTTATGGTGGAATTAACGATTCCACCCTTCATGCTGCGCTTTCGCTCGAGTTGCTTCATACTGCCAGTCTGGTACACGATGATGTGGTAGACGAGAGTAACAAACGTCGGGGACAGTCGTCGGTTAATGCATTGTATGACAATAAGGTTTCTGTGCTGGTAGGCGACTATATGCTGGCAACCAGTCTGCGTCATGCTTCATATACCAATCATATTGAACTGGTCGGCCTGGTAGCACGTTTGGGACAGGATTTATCGGAAGGAGAGATTATTCAGCTGGTGAATATCAGTAACCGTGATTTTTCGGAAGAGATTTATTTTGACGTTATCCGTAAAAAGACAGCAGCCCTGTTTACTGCAAGTGCAGAGAGTGGAGCTATTTCGGTAAATGCCCCGAAAGATGAAGTGGAGAAGGCTGCTCTTTTTGGTGAAATGATAGGTATTGCCTTTCAGATAAAAGATGATATTTTCGATTACTTCGATAATGAAGAGCTGGGTAAGCCTACTGGAAATGATATGATGGAAGGTAAGCTGACTCTTCCGGCACTGCATGTATTGAATACTTGTGCCAATGAAGAAAAGAAAGAACTCGCATTGCGTATCCGTTCACTAAGTGCTTCGAAGGAGGAAATTGCCAGCTTTGTAGATTATGTGAAGCAGGAGGGAGGTATCACTTATGCGGAACAGGTGATGTATGATTACCGTAACAAAGCATTGGCCCTGCTTCCTGAGGCAGCAGATGAAGCGGTCCGTACGGCACTTACAGCTTATATTGACTATGTGATTAAGCGGAATAAATAATATTTCTATTATTGTAACGAGATCTCGAATAATCTTTGATATAAAGAAATGTCCCTTTACTCATGTTGTTATTTACTTGAAAACAACGTGAATAAAGGGATTTTTTTTGTACAAATTTTCTGAAAATATCAGGATGTTTTGGGGCATTCTTGAGCATAAATTGGGAAAGATTTCTTGATTTATTGGGGTGAATCTTTGCATAAAATAAATTTTTGATACGTTATAGTAGGGCGTATATTGGTAAATAATATATATATTTATTGTAACTTCCTGTCTGGTCGGATTTTTCAGCTATAATTTTCTATTCTATTCTTTATCTCACTTATATAAAATGAAATATATCTGTATATATTTCCTAGATAATACTGTATTTCTCTTTATTTTGTAAAGAAAATATGATAAAAATCTTTGATTAGTGATAAAAAATATATAATTTAAGCCTCAGTTATATCTTTTATGTTATAAGAAAAATTTTCACAATTAAAAACCTTAAATCTATGGACACTTTGTTTCGTTGGGGTAAAATGCATTGCATGCAAAAAGCTCTATTTGTATTGTTGTCGGTGGTATTGGTAGCTTGTAGTGGAGAAGAGAAAGTTAATCTGCCTGATGAACCTGAAACTCCAGAAGCTGAGATTACACTTGCAGAAGGTACCGATAAACATCCATTGTTGGATGCTTCTGGCGGAACTGTAACATTACATTTTACATCTACTGCCGATTGGAAAGCTACGGTTGGCAATGTACGTGCTTCCAGTTGGATTACCGTTTCTCCTACATCAGGTAAGGCCGGAGAAGCATCGGTCACTATTTCGGTTGCCGCGAATGATGGTACAGATGAGCGTACTGCTTCTGTTTTTCTGGACTGCGGTGACAGTCGGGAAACGATTGTTGTTTCTCAGAAGCAGAAAGATGCTTTGATTGTTTCACGCCAAAGTTATGAACTCTCTGCCGGAGAATCTCTTATAGAGGTGGAGGTAGAATCCAATGTGACATTCGAGGTGGAGGTTTCGGATACATGGATTGAGCAGATTTCGACACGCAGTCTTGAAAAGTCGGTATTAAGTTTCCGCATTTTGGCGAATGACGGCTATGAAAAGCGTAGCGGAAGCATTCTTGTGCGAAGTGGAGAATTGCAGGAAACTGTACGGATTTATCAGGAGGGGAAAGAAAAAGAAGTGTTGCTTCTCTCCGAAGATATGGTTGAAGTAGGGGCCTTGGGAGGTACAGTAGACGTGCAGTTGCAGTCGAGTGTTTCATATATATGTAAGCCTGTGACAGAATATACATGGGTAAGCGAGATCACTTCGAGAGCTGTTTCTACGCACACGCTTCATTTCGCGGTACAGCCTAATGATACGTATGATATGCGTGAGGCACGGTTCGTTTTCATTGATGAAACGGAATCGATATCAGATACGCTTACTATCCGGCAATATGCTGCCGACGAAATACTTGTTCCTTCAGATCCTATCATCTGTGAACCGGAATCCGGAACTTTTTCATTTGAAGTCAGTGCGAATATTAGCTATGATGTAACGACAGACGTCAGCTGGTTGAAGCAGGTAGTTGGCAGAGGAATGGAGCGGTCGACCTTGCATTTTAGTGTAGAAGAAAATACCGGATCGGTTATGCGTGAGGGTAATATTATACTCTCTGGAAATGGTGTAGAACGTACGGTAAAAGTAATGCAAAAGGGTAAGGAAGAGGCCCCCTATCTAATCGTATCACAAGAGCATTTTAATATTTTGCCAGAGGGTGGTACGGTTCGTTTTACTGTAAAAGCGAATGTACCTTATCGGGTAAATACGGATGCAGACTGGATGGTTCAGGCTGTGTCGGGAAGTTCAGACGAAATTGTATTTACGGTAAGTGCCAACGAATCGACATCTTCTCGTGAAGCGACAATTACGGTCACATCTGAAGACGGCAATCTGGTGCGTACGGTGCAGGTCGTTCAGGAAGGTGAAGCTGTCTATCTGGACGTATCTCCTTCGAATATTTCTGCGACTGCCGAGGGAGGAAAATTCACTTTTACCGTTAACAGTAATACCCAATATACATTCACATGCAGCGACAACAGTTGGATTAGCGTAGATGGTAACTTAATTGTTATTGGGGCAAATACCTCGACTTCCCAGCGGAAAGGAAATGTGACAGTCCGGGCTGCGGAACTTGTTCGTGTTATAGAAATAACTCAGGCTGGGAAAAAGGAAGAAACGCCTTCTGCAGGTGGCAGTATAGAAGACTTTACAGAGAATGAAGAAGACTGGTAATAATCTTGAAAAACACAGTAAATTATGAAGCATATAACTCTTTTTTTAGGTATATTTCTGTTGTTACTTGCCGGATGCCAGCAAGATGATCTGGTGCCTTCTAGAGATCAGGATAAAAGCCTGAAGTCGGTTCGTGCTACGACATCATCGGTTGTAAAGAGCCGTACATCTCTTTCGGGTAATTCTGTAATATGGGAGAATGGAGACGCGATTGGTATTTTCAGTGATGTATCCGATTCTATAGCCCGTTATGATTTGACAGGCATCTCGGGTGACGAGGCTCAGTTTGAAAGCAGCAAGCCCGTCAGAGGTAATACGTTTTATGCCTTTTATCCGTATGCGGCGGATGCCATGGTATCTGGTACGAATGTTTCTTTCCGTCTTCCGGCGGAACAGTCGTTTAACTTCGACAGTTTTGCTTCCGGTGTATGTCCGATGGTGGCTCAGAGTACCACCAATTCTTTCCGCTTTTTGCAGGTTTGCGGACTGGTACGTCTAAACCTGAAAGGAAACATGAATATTCAGTCTATCTCTTTGTCAGGCAATAATGGAGAAGCTCTAGCCGGACTTGGTTCGGTTAACATTGCATCGGACGCTCCGGAGTTTCGCCTTTCAGGGGGAGGGCAGGAGAGTTACAGTGAAATTGTACTTCAGGGAAATGTTACCTTATCTCCTTCACAAACTACTTCGTTCTATTTTGTTGTTCCACCTCAGGTCTTCAGCAAGGGTATGACATTTAAGATTACAGGAACTGTAAACGGTCAGCAACAGACATTGACTAAGGCAACAGAACGGAGTATTACGGTGGGCCGTTCTGTTATAACCAGTTTCTCGGCTGTTGATACAAACGACTTGCTGGAACAGGATGAGATGACAGAAAGAGATATTTTGATTGCATTGTACGATGCTACAAACGGCGATGCATGGACGAACAATTCGAACTGGTGCTCGGATGCTGATTTATCAGAATGGTATGGCGTTTATACAGATTATCAGGGCAGAGTTATGTCAATTGACTTGTCTTCGAATAATCTGACTGGAAGTTTACCGGATGAAATTGGAAATTTCGAAGCCTTGTGGACTTTATATTTATCTTATAATCAGTTGAGTGGAGAAATTCCTGCTTCCATTGGCAAGCTGACAGAACTCAGAAATTTATATCTGTATAGAAATCAGTTGTCTGGGGGTATCCCATCTGAAATGGGAAATATGCGGAATCTTACATATTGTTACATTTATGATAATCAACTGACAGGTGCTGTACCCGAAACCCTTGGAAACTTGTCTGAACTGGAATATATAGATTTCGGAGGAAATATGCTGTCTGGTGATTTACCGCAGGCTGTTACTTCCTCTTCCTGGTGGCAGAAAAGTGGCTGGGTTTGTATCAGTCAAAATTCTCCAGGCGGATTTAATTTCGATACATTTAATCTGTATATGCCCGATTTTACTGCAACCGATTATAAGGGAAATACAATAAACTCTGCTTCTATTGTATCCTCTCATAAGGTAACGTTGTATTATATCTGGGCATCGTGGTGTGGTTATAGCAAGGCTTTCCATCCTACGGTGTCGTCCATTTACCAGCGTTACAAGAATCATTCGCTTGAAATTATTGGAGTTTGTTACGATGGGACAGAGAATACGGCAGACGCAGTTAATTCTATCGAGAGCAATAACATGGAATGGCCTACGCTGATGTCTGATCCTAGAAGCATTTCATTTGGTGGCTTCCCGACAATTATGGCGTTTGATGAGAATGGCAAACTGATATTCCATAGTGATGTTACATCGAGAAATTTGCTTCCTGACTTCTTGAAAGAAATCTTGGGTGAGGGAGATTCACCGTACGAATCTTCCGATTTTTCGGAGGATGGAAAGGTGTATACCTTACAAAAGGCTTCCGAAGGAAACGGCATTAATGTGGTATTGATGGGGGATGCTTTTTCTGACAGGCAGGTTGCCGAGGGCACGTATGAAAAGGTTATGCGGATAGCTGCCGATGCCTTCTTCAGTGAGGAGCCTTATGCCTCTTTCCGGAATTTGTTTAATGTATATTACGTGACGGCCGTTTCCCGGAATGAAGGATATATAGATGGTGGAAGTACGGCATTTTCCGGTTATTTCGGCAGTGGAACACATGTAGGAGGAGATAACAACAAATGTATGCAGTATGCTTCAACCTGCCCGGGAATGACCGATCCACTGATGAATGAGGTGCTGATTATTGTTATGATGAATTCGACTAAGTATGCAGGTACTTGTTATTTTGGAACGAGTACAGCTTATCAAGGTGATTATGGCAGAGGATATGGAATTGCCTATTTCCCGATTGGCACAAGTGATGAAGAACTGGCATGTGTCCTTCATCATGAAGCGGGTGGGCATGGATTTGCTAAACTGCTGGATGAATATTATTATGAGAGTCAGGGTATGATTCCATTAAGTGAGATTTCTGATAATATTAATTCCCGAAATCATTATGGATGGGGAAGAAATGTAGATTATACAAGCGATCCGAACAGTGTGGTATGGAGCAAGTTTATATCCGACTCTCGTTATGCGAGTGAGGGCATAGGTGTGTTTGAAGGAGCTTGTACTTATTATAAGGGCGCATATCGTCCTACGGAAACCAGTATTATGGATGCAAATGTGGGAGGCTTCAATGCTCCTTCGCGTGAGGCGATTTATAATCGTATCCATAAGTTAGCTTATGGAGAGAGCTGGCAGTTCGACTATGAAGAATTTGTCGGTTGGGATTTAAACCGTCAGGGACGTTCGCGGAGTATTTCTGTACAGGCAAAGCATGAGCCGACAGCTCCTCCTGTTATCCTGAATCAACACTGGGAGAACGGGCGACTTGTGGCGAACTAAAGCTTGAGGTTATATAAAAAACGAGGGCACGGAGAAACATTACTAAGATGAATCTTCGTGCCCTTCGCGTATTTAAATTAGAAAAACTTTGTTTCTTTTCCTACAATGTCCGACAATAGCAGGTTAGCAAGGCGGCTTGTTCCCAGACGGAAAAGCTCGTTAGTCAGCCATTCTTTGCCTAAGACCTCTTTTACTATTGTATAGTATACTAATGCGTCGTGCACTGTATTAATGCCTCCTGCGGGCTTAAAACCTACTTTACGGCCGGTTTCGAGGAAGTATTCCTTGATGGCATGGCACATTACGTATGCTGCTTCGGGAGTTGCGGCCGGATTTTCCTTTCCGGTAGATGTCTTGATGAAATCGGCTCCTGAATACATTGACAGGATAGAGGCTTTCTTTATATTCGAAGCACTGCCCAGTGCACCAGTTTCCAAGATTACTTTCAAGTGTTTATCTCCGCATACTTCTTTCAATTCTTCTATTTCGTCACACATACCTTCGTAGTCACCACTCAGGAATTTGCCTACAGAAATCACGATGTCTATTTCATCGGCTCCTGCATGAAGTGCCATAGCTGTTTCGGCAACCTTTACTTCGGTGAATGTTTGTGAAGAAGGAAATCCTCCCGATACGCAGGCGATTTTTACGTTGTCAGCTTCCAGTGTATCGTTTACGATTTCGGCCATGTTGGGATATACACAGATTGCAGCTACGTTATCAAGTTCGGGATATGCATCCACAAAGTCGTTGACATGTTGCGTAAACTTCATTACGCTCGGTTCGCTGTCTGTGCATTTTAAAGTAGTAAGGTCAATACAGTGGAAAAGGAATTTTTTCACTTCTACGGTATCGTTTTCCTTTACGTATTTTTCGATGATATGGGCTGTTTGTGCAGCTACTTCTTCATCTTTTAAAACCGTATTGTATTTGCTTAATGCTTCATTATATTTATCTGGCTGGTGCAGATTTTCTGTATCTTCGTCTTCGCAGCCGCAGTCGCAGGCATCATCGTCACAGTTGCATTCACATTCATGTTCGTGATGATGTTCGTTTCCGCAGTTACATTCGTGGTCGTGGTGGTGATGTTCGCCTCCACATCCACATTCATGTTCGTGATTGTACTTCATAATGCTTATAATTTGGGGTTGTTTTTATGTCTTTCTTTATCTCTGTTGGTCTTTTTCTCCAGGTTCCGTTGAAATGCTTCTGTTAAATTTACTCCCGTCTGGTTTGCCAGACAGATCAGCACCCATAATACATCGGCCATTTCATCGTCGAGGTTATCTTTTTCTCCCGGTTTGAATGACTGGTCACCATATTTGCGTGACATGACACGTGCCAATTCTCCTACTTCTTCGGTGAGTACAGCCATGTTGGTCAGCTCGCTGAAATAGCGTACACCATATGTTTTTATCCAGTTGTCTACTGTTTTTTGTGCTTCTTCCAATGTCATCTTTATTCCTTGTTTTTGGTGTCCATGCAGATTGTAACAGGACCGTCGTTCAACAATTCAACTTTCATGTCGGCTCCAAATTCACCGGTTCCTACTTGTTTGCCTAGCCCGATGCTAAGTTCGTTGCAGAAATATTCGTATAGTGGAATTGCTGTCTCGTGGCGGGCTGCACGGATATACGACGGGCGGTTCCCTTTCTTGGTCGAAGCCATCAGGGTGAATTGGCTTACTACCAAAATCTCACCTCCTGCCTCAAGAATCGATTTATTCATAACTCCGTTTTCATCGTCGAAAACTCTCAGTCCGATGATTTTTTTACATAACCAGTCGGCGTCTTCCTGATTGTCGGCTTCTTCTATTCCTAAAAGAACGAGGAATCCTTTCTTTATAGCTGATTTGCATGTTCCATTAATCGTGACGGAAGCATGACTTACGCGCTGAATAACTACTCTCATATAAACATATACTTTCTACAAAGATAGAAAATATTCAGCATAATGATAGAATAAATTGTAAGAATGACAAATGTATAGCTTAATTTAATTGTATCTTTGTGGAAGTAGGATTCTGCCGACTGTGAAATGGGTGATATTGATATTTATAATCGCTCTGCGGAAAGACTTGGTATGTCATTTCGCAGAGCTTTTTTATAGGGCTTCTTTTACGCTTTTTGCTGCGGCTTCTCCGATTACTGCTGCAAGTTCTTCGATAGTTGCCTGCTTGATTCTTGCCACACTCTTGAATTCTTTCAGCAGGGCTGTTTTGCGCTTTTCTCCTATGCCTTTTATCCCGTCTAATGCAGAAGCTATTTGACTCTTGCTACGCTTGTCGCGATGGAAAGTAATGGCAAAACGGTGTACCTCGTCTTGTATGTTTTCGAGGAGATGAAAAAGGGGAGTGCCTTGTTTTATTCCTATAGTCATCGGTGGAAATCCGAACAGAACTTCCGAAGTGCGGTGCTTGTTGTTTTTGGCAAGTCCGGCAATAGGAATCTGTAATTTTAATTCGTCTTCTATTACTTGTCTTACAACTTCCATCTGCCCTTTTCCACCATCGGTCAGAATTAGGTCTGGTAGTTCTCCTTGTTCTTCGAGTATGCGGGAATACCTCCGGCGTACTACTTCCTGCATAGAGGCATAATCATCCGGTCCGACTACGGTCTTGATGTTGTATTTGCGGTAGTCCTTTTTGCTGGGACGCGCTTTCTTAAATACTACGCATGCCGCTACTGCATCGGAACCTTGTATGTTTGAGTTGTCGAAGCATTCAATATGCATAGGCATTTTGTCCATTTGCAGCTGCTCCTGAATTTCTTTTAAGAGGCGAACGCTCCGCTGTTCCGGATTCAGTTTCTCGGCTTGTTTAAGTCGGTCTACTTTGTATTGTTTTACATTGAGAAGAGAAAGCTCAAGCAGATGTTTCTTATCGCCTCGTTGCGGTATGGTAAATGTTACGTTATTCAGTTCCATATCTAGTTCGAAAGGTACGATAATTTCGCGGGAGCAGCTTTTATACCGTTCCCTCATTTCAATAATTCCAAGCTGGAGCAGCTCTTCCTTTGTCTCATTCAGACGTTTCTTATACTCGAATGTGAACGCCTGGTTTATGCATCCGTTTGTGATGTGCAAATAGTTTATGTAGGCCGAATTTTCGTCCATCTCGATAGAGAATACATCTATGTTATGAAGAATGGAACTTACGACTTCACTCTTTGCCCGATAGCTTTCTATTAGTTCATATTTTTCTTTTACTTTTTGAGCTTCTTCAAATTTCATCTCCTCTGCGAGTGACATCATTTCTTTCATCAGTGCGTCGCTTATAGCCTGAGTATTTCCCTTTAAAATCTCTTTTACTTGGGCTATATTATCCATATATTCATCGTGAGATTGCATCCCGATACATGGACCTTTGCAGTTCTTGATGTGGTATTCCAGGCAAACATTGAATTTCCCCTGACGAATGTTTTCGGGGGTTAGTGCCAGATGACAGGTGCGGAGCGGATATAGTTTCTTTATCAGATCTAGCACAGCTTGCATAGAAGGAATATGACTGTACGGACCATAGTAGGTAGAACCGTTCCGGATAATTTGCCTTGTCTTGAATACCCGTGGAAAATACTCGTTGCTGACGCAGATAGATGGATAACTTTTATCATCTTTCAGCAAGACATTATAGCGAGGCTTGTATTTCTTGATAAGGTTATTTTCCAAGAGCAGGGCATCTTCTTCTGTATTTACAACAATATAGCGGATGTCTGCAATCTTGCTGACTAATATACGTGTCTTGGCAGATTGATGCTCTTTTGAAAAATACGAATATACACGCCGTTTCAAATTTTTTGCTTTCCCAACATAAATAATCACTCCTTCTTTGTTGAGGTATTGATAGATGCCGGGAGTGCTTGGCAAATTTAATACGATTCCTCGAAGGTATTCGTTTGTACTAAGTTCTTCCATGTTATAGCTTGTACGTTTAAGGATTTCTATAAAAGAAGAATCCGGCATATACAAAAATGTATTTGCCGGATTCTTCTTTTCCTTATTTATTGTGAATAGGAGATATTAAACTCTTATATGTCCGTCCGGCTGAGCAGCCTTTTAAAGTTGCAACAGCGTGGTCACTTCTACATCGTCGGTAAATGCTTTTCTACCGTTTAATCCTTTCAGCTCGATTACAAAATTTACGAATGCCTGTTTAGCACCGCATCTTTTTACTAAGCGATAGGTTGCAGCCATGGTTCCTCCGGTTGCCAGCAAATCATCGTGCAACAAGACGATGTCATTTTCATTAATGGCATCTTTATGTATCTGTATGGTGTCAGTCCCATATTCTTTTGCATAAGTTTCTTCTACCACTTCTGCAGGAAGTTTTCCTGGCTTTCTTGCCATGATGAATCCGGCTCCTAATCTGGCAGCTAAAGCACCTCCCAAAATGAAGCCTCTAGATTCGATACCGACTACCTTTGTGATACCTTTATCCTTATACATTTCGTATAGTTCGTCAATCATTCCTTGGAGGCACTCGGCATTTTTAAACAACGTAGTGACGTCGTAGAACAATATTCCCGGAATAGGGAAGTCTGGTATCTCACGGAGGTTTTTCTTTAATGTTTCTTTATTCATATCCAGTAATTTATGTTTGTTTCTTAAACTTGTTGTTTCACGTGAAACATGCTTGCTTTAGCGTCCCAGTAATACGAGAAGCACATTGATGTCGCTTGGAGAAATACCTGGTATACGGCTTGCTTGCGCCAGTGTTTCCGGATCTATTTTTATGAGCTTCTGACGGGCTTCTGTTGACAGAGAGTTCAAGTTGGCATAGTCAAACTTTCCTTTGATACGGATGGCTTCCAAACGATGTATCTTGTCTGCTATCATTCGTTCACGATCGATATAGCCTTGGTATTTGATTAACACTTCTGCTGCCTCAATTGTTTCTTCTTTCCGGTCGGTTACCTTGTCGAGTGCAGCTTGGAAAGATGGCACATGCGGCGCAATATTCTCGATAGTGATTTGCGGACGACTAAGCAACTCTATCAGTTTGCAGCCATGAGTAAGTCGGGCTGTTCCAAGTCCCTCCAAAGCATCGTTTATCTTATCTGCCTTGATGGAGTAGGTTTTTGCAAACTCAACCAACCGCTGTATTTCTTCTCGCTTCTGGCAAAGTCTGTCGTAGCGTTCTTTACTTGCCAGACCTAGTTTATATGAGCGTTCTGTCAGACGCATGTCGGCATCGTCTTGACGGAGCAGAATTCTATATTCTGCACGTGAGGTAAACATTCTGTAAGGTTCGTCTACACCTTTTGTTACTAGGTCGTCAATCAATACTCCGATGTATGCTTCGTCGCGTCCAAGTACGAATGGTTCACCTCCATGACAATTAATGTGTGCATTGATACCAGCAATGATACCTTGTCCTCCGGCTTCTTCGTATCCGGTTGTTCCGTTTATTTGTCCGGCAAAGAACAGGTTCTTTACGACTTTCGATTCTAATGTATGCTTAAGCTGTGTCGGATCGAAATAGTCGTATTCGATAGCATATCCCGGGCGATAGGCAACGATGTTTCTGAAGCAAGGAATCTTCTTTAACGCAGCGAACTGTATATCCATTGGAAGTGAAGAGGAGAATCCGTTTAGATAAAGTTCTTGTGTGGTTTCTCCTTCCGGCTCGAGGAACAACTGATGTTGTGGCTTATCGGGAAAAGTCACAATCTTTGTTTCGATACTTGGGCAATAGCGAGGTCCTATGCTCTGGATTTGTCCATTGAAAAGGGGAGAGTCGGCCAATCCGCTACGCAATACTTCGTGTACTTCCTCGTTAGTATAGCATGTCCAGCATTGAAGCTGCTTGAGCTGTCTGGGCTCGCTGATGAAAGAGAAACGGTGAAAATCATTTTCTCCATCCTGTGTTTCCATCAGGCTAAAGTCTACACTTCGTGCGTCAATACGAACCGGAGTACCTGTTTTCATTCGTCCGGCAGTGATGCCATGGCGTGTAATGGATTCTGTCAGATGATAGGATGCTGGTTCTGCACAACGTCCTCCGGCAAGCATCTTGTGTCCGATATGCATTAAGCCGTTTAAGAAAGTACCGGCTGTAAGAATAATACATTTGGCATGGAAAGTTACTCCCCAGCATGTAACCAATCCGGTTACTTCACCATTTTCTACTAATAATTCCTCTACTGTATCTTGCCAAATATGGAGGTTGGGAATGTTCTCCAGGATTTCGCGCCATGCCCAGATGAATTTACCTCGGTCGCACTGTGCACGTGGACTCCACATGGCAGGACCTTTGGAACGGTTCAGCATGCGGAACTGAATTGCTGTGCGGTCTGTTACCAATCCCATATATCCGCCGAGTGCGTCGATTTCCCGAACAATCTGACCTTTGGCGATTCCTCCCACGGCAGGGTTACAGCTCATCTGTCCGATCTTATTCATATCCATTGTGATCAGACAGGTTTTCGAACCAAGGTTAGCTGCTGCCGCAGCGGCTTCGCAGCCGGCATGTCCGGCTCCTATAACAATAACGTCATACTTAAAGTCCATTAATCTTTTGTTTTTATATCTGTTGCAAAAATACGAAAAATTAGTGGCTTAGCTTTGATTCAGGTTCGTAAAAAGAGTTATAGTAAAGAGGAAAGGAGAGGAGGAAGTAAAGAACTGAAAAGTATGAAATAAAATCCGCTATTGTTTTCCCTGATTCATGCCGATGTTTTTTAGAAATGTCAGCATGAATTTAAGAAAACAACAGCGGAAATTTTCAGCAATCCTACCCGAATTAGGAATGTGCTCAGGTAATAGGTCTTGAATAGATTCCGAATGGAATTATTGAAAATCTTTCAGCAAATCGAGTGCCTTATTTTCGGCAGCTTCCATGATTTCACGTTCTCCCGGACCTTTATCGTTTATTCCACACAGATGCAGAATACCGTGAATAATGACGCGGTGCAACTCTGTTTCGTAAGTTGCTCCAAATTGCTCTGCATTGGTACGGACTGTATCAAGGCTAATAAATAAATCGCCTGCAATCCGGTTCCCTTCACAATAGTCGAACGTAATGATGTCAGTGTAGTAATCGTGCTGAAGATACTGACGGTTTACTTCCAGAATCTTTTCATCAGAACAGAAAATGTAAGCTATTTCACCTACTTTTTTCCCGTAAGTTTCTGCAACAGCTTTTATCCACGCTGTGGTTTCGCGCTTTTTGATAGCGGGCATTTCTACCCCTTCAGTTTGATAAGTAATCATATCGTATATCAGTTAAAGAATAAATAGCAAATAAGAATTGCGGCTATGATGCCAGCCAGATCGGCGAGTAATCCGCATGGTACGGCATGGCGTGTACGGACAACTCCCACACTTCCGAAATAAACGGCGAGAATATAGAACGTAGTATCGGTAGATCCCTGAAAGATGCAGGATAACCGTCCTACAAAAGAGTCGGCTCCGTATGTGTTCATGGCATCTACCATTAGCCCGCGAGCTCCACTACCACTTAATGGTTTCATCAGTGCTGTAGGAAGTGCCCCTACAAAATCACTATTGATACCACATAAGTTCACCAAATTGGCTATACCTTCTATCAAATAGTCCATGCATCCGGAAGCACGGAAGACTCCGATAGCTACTAAAATGGCTACCAGATAAGGGATGATGCGTACGGCAGTAGTAAACCCTTCTTTGGCTCCTTCTACAAAAGCGTCGTATACATTAATTTTCTTTCTCATGCCGGCAACTATGAAACCGATGATAATGACAAACAAGAATACATTGGCTGTAGTTGTAGAATAGATATCGATTTGCTGACGTGACAGCATGCTGAAGAAATAAATAATACCTGCAATAACTAGGCTTGTACCACCTAGGAATAACAGAATAGTCCGGTTCAGCAAGTTGATGCGCTGGTATAAGCTTACTGCAATAATACCGGCAAGTGTAGAAAAAAAGGTCGCCAGCAGGATAGGGACAAAAACGTCTGTAGGCTGAGCAGCTCCCAGTTGGGCACGATAGACCATAATGCTGATAGGAATCAAGGTCAATCCTGAGGTATTCAGTACCAGAAACATGATCATCGGATTACTTGCCGTATCTTTTTTCGGATTCAGTTCTTGTAATCCCTCCATTGCTTTCAGACCTAAAGGGGTTGCAGCATTGTCTAAACCTAGCATATTGGCGGCAAGATTCATAAAAATACTTCCTGTAACAGGATGCCCTTTGGGTATTTCCGGGAATAATTTAGTAAAGAGTGGGCTCAGTAAACGAGAGAAAACTCCGATAACACCACCTTGTTCCCCGATACGCATGATGCCCATCCAGAGGGATAGAACTCCGGTTAGTCCCAGTGAAATCTCGAATGCTGTTTTGGAAGAATCGAATGTTGAATTAATAATAGCAGGAAAGACTTCCGTATCTCCTAAAAATATAAGACGTACTGCAGCAACGATAAATGCAGTCAGGAAAAAAGCAATCCAAATATAATTCAGAACCATGTAGAATATGTTTGAAGTATTAATAATCTTTACCGGACAAAAGTAAAGAATTAATTCAGAAAATGATAACTTTGTTCTTATGAAAAAACCTCGGTGGAAACATATTCGTTGGATAATACTGGCTTTACTTTTGGCTGGTGTGTGTATGTTTCGGTTTATATCTGGTGCAGGTGAATTTTATGCCTGCTGTATTTATCCTGCTGTTTCTGGCTGTTTGTCGCGGTTGGCTTCTCTAGTTTCGTTTTCTCTTTGTGAAGCTTTGGTCGTTGCTACAGTTGTAGCGCTATTGCTGTATCCGATTATAGCCAGGCGTAGAAGACAGACTTGGAAATCAATCGTAGGGAGAGAACTGGAAGTTTTGCTTTGGATATATGTATGGTTTTATTGGGGATGGGGGATGAATTATTTTCGCGACAGTTTCTTTGAGCGGGCAGAAGTCACTCCTTGTTCTTATGATGAGCAACGTTTCAAGCAGTTTCTTGCTGTTTATACAGATAGTCTAAACAGTATATATAAAAAAGACTTGAATGTTTCACAGCCAGACATAGAACAAAAAATCAAGCCGGTTTATGCAGAAATTCCCGATAAATATGGACTGACTCGTCCAGAAAGTTTTCAGCATCCGAAACAATCCTTCTGTAATGCCTTGTATTCGGGAGTTGGAGTATTGGGATATATGGGACCTTTTTTCGATGAGTCGCATGTGAATCATGAGCTACTACCTGTACAGCTTCCGTTTACTTACGCACACGAGCTTGCCCACTTGCTTGGAGTTAGCAGTGAGGCTGAAGCTAATTTCTGGGCTTATCAGGTATGTATTCATGCTGACGATTGCAATGTACGTTATAGCGGCTATTTCGGATTGTTACCCTATGTAGCGGTAAATGTTCGTAGTTTGCTTGGCGATAGTGAATATTCGAAGTGGTTAAGTATGCTACGTCCGGAAGTGATACAACAGTTGTATGATAAGCAAGCATATTGGGATGTCCGTTATAATAAATTATTAGGCAAGTTTCAGAATGTAGTTTACAACTGGTATTTAAAAAGTAATCAAATTCCCTCCGGACAAAAAAATTATGCGGAAGTTATCGGTATGATTCTTTCTCTACCGGAAAATTGGTGGCAGGGGTCTCTTGAGAATTAAAAAAATCGGGGAAGTATTCAGCTTGAATCTTTTTTTGCCAGTAATGAAGCTCTTTGTTTTGATATGTTTTCTTTAAATGATGCTTATTTTGTTTCTTTTTGAAATGCTGTATTGTTTATTTCTGTTTATTTGTATTGTATAATACGATTTTATATTTCTTTTTGGTGCTAGAAAAAGTATTGTAACTTTGGTTGAACTAGAAAAAATAGATAATTTTCTTCTCCTTAATCATTTTTATTTCGGATAATAAGTAAAAAAATCCGCTTCAGAATAAAAAACTTGGTTAGTTATTCTGAAACGGAGATTTTATTAGAAATCACAAATGGAGCTTATTGTGGATTCTGTACGATGTTGGGGTTAGCATCTATTTCCGACTGTGGAATAGGAAGAGCGATACGCGGATCATTAGGTTGGATTGTTTCAGCATTTAATGTATTCAGTGTACTCAAGTGCCATCCTCCTTTACGAACGATCGGTTGTTTGTTTCGCAGATAGTCGAAGAAAATTTGTCCTTCGCCTACCAATTCTTTCCGGCATTCTTTCAAGACACGTTCAATAGTAAATTCTTCTGCGCTGACAGACTTTTCCGGATTGGCACGGCTGACAATCTGATTCAGGAAACCTCTTGCAGGTTCCAAATATTCTCCTCCTAATTTTACACCGGCTTCAGCAGCATTCAGATAAACTTCCGATAAGCGGATAATACTGATATTATTGTCTTTCGGATCACCGCTCTTTCCTGGGAATTTACTGAGAAATACCTTGCGGATACGGGCTGCTTCGGGAAGACCTTCATTGTTCTCGATAAGCGATAGCTGGGTAATGCAATGACGTACGTCATTAGGATCTTCTTCAAGCAAATTCAGAAATTCTTCTGTAAGGATAAGATTGTTCCAGTCTACTCCCTTTTCTTCATTTGCATAAACCATTGGAGCTCCTTCACCACCGGTACCACCTCCCCATTCTGAAGGTTCGGTTGTACTTATGTATAATTCAAACAGAGCTTCTGCCTGAAAGTCTTTTCCCCATATGGTAGGATATTCGTCACGTGTATAAAGCTGATACAATCCTTTACTATTATTGATGACATCGGTTGCAGCTTCGTAAGCTTCTTTATTCTTCCCCATATCAAGATAGACTCTTGAAAGCAATGCTTGTGCTGCCCAGTAATTGATATAACCATCCGTTCTTTCTGTACTTAGGCTAGAGCGTGCTGTTGTTATGTCGTTGACAACTTGTTCATAACATTCTGCTACTGTATTCCGTTTCGGTTGGTGGGATGGTTCTTCCGGTTTCAATTCGATGGGAACTCCCAGAGAAGCACCATTGTCATTTATATAAGGCATTCCGAAAAGTCTGGTCAGATTGAACAAGGCCAGTCCTCGCAACACCAAGGCTTCCGCCTTTATGCGGTCCAGTTCTTTGGTATCACTGCTTTGTACTGCTCCCTGTTCTATCTTTTGGATAATGTTATTTGCCTGTCTGATTACCAGATAAGGGCGATTCCAAGGAAGAGTTATATTCAGATTGTCAGTTGCCAGTACATTATATGTATAATAAGGAGTAACACGCTTGCCTGATGCTTTGTTTTCTCTGGCTTGTACATCCATGGCGCGGCAGTCTCCGTAGTACCAGTAATTATCTCCGTAATAACTGTGCTGTGATGTTTCGCGATAAACTCCGTTTAACGCTACCTTTATATCCTCCAAAGTTGAAAGGGCCTGATCGGTAGTAACGGATGTAGAAGGATTCAGATTTAGCCAGTCTTCGGAACAAGATACCCCCATAATAGAAGTAGCTGCCAGTAAATAAATATATATTTTCTTCATATGATATGATCGTTAATGAATTTAGAATGTTAATTGTACGCCAAAACTGAATGTACGCATAGGTGGAGCTTCACAATAAACTTCGCCGTTAACAGGAGTTTCTGGATCGTATTGTTTCCATTTGGCCCATGTTAGCAAATTGCTTCCAGAGAAGTAGACACGTGCTTTGTTGATCAATGCCTTGCTTGTCCACTGGTCGGGTAATGTAAATCCGAGAGTAAGATTTTTCAGTCTTAAATGGTCTGTACTGTGGATGTAGCGTGATGAATTGGTAACAGTTGCTTTCTCTCCAAATACGAAACGCGGGACATCTGTCTGGTCGCCCGGTTGCTGCCAGCGTTCTAAAGCATATACAGGCAGATTATATCTGGATGTATAAATAGATTCTGTTCCGTTCTCGATGCTGGTTCCCAGTTTATCGTATGAGTAACCTCCCAGTGAATATGTAAGAGTGAAACTCAAATCCAGCCATTTATAATTTAAAATATTTGTCAGACCACCAGATACTTTAGGGTTAACCGATTTGAATGGTATGCTTTCTGCCTCATTCGGATCGGTTGTCAGACTACGGTCGATTGTACCGTCTTCATTAACCTTATTTTTATAATATTCTGCTTTCCCGTTCTGAGTATTTACTCCGGCAAATTCTTTTACATAGAATGTGTGATATGGCAAGCCCACTTTGTGGATAAACCATGTACCTTCAATAGTCTGATCAAGCTGACCGTTTAATGAAACGATTTTGTTTTTATTGTGTGTCAGATTGAAAACTGTTGTCCAGTTGAAATCGTTGGAAGCGAAATTCAATGTACGTAATTCAAATTCTACACCTTTATTATTAAGCTGTCCGACGTTGGCCAGATAACTGGTAAATCCGGTTGTAGCACTGATAGGAAGATTGTAAAGCAAATCTTTGGTATCGCGATTATAATATTCTAGGCTTACGAAAATACGGTTTATGAAAGCGAGGTCAAGTCCGATATTCAGGTTGTAGTTCTTTTCCCATCCTAAATTGGTATTAGGTTGAGATGATTCATACGAACCGGATGCTCCCATGTAGTTCTGTCCGTAACTATACAGTCCCATATATCCGTAAAGAGATCCTGGCTGGTTTCCGTTTACACCATAAGAAGCACGTATTTTCAGATCGTTCAAGACCTTTTTTACCGGTTTCATGAATGCTTCATTACTGATATTCCACATACCCGAAACAGACCAGAAATTTCCCCATCGGTTGCTTGGAGAAAGTCGTGAACTACCATCTCGGCGGAAACTTCCTGCCAGATAATAACGGTCGTCATAATCATAGTTAAGACGTGACAGATACGAAATCATGCGGTAATCTTGAGTAGATGAAATAAAACTGTTCAAGACGGCTGCATTATCGGGTTCTGTCAAGATGTCTGAAGGAAGTTTAGACTTCATTCCTGAGGCTTTGTCGGTCTGATAACTTTCTATTTCATAAGCGGCCAGTACATCCAGATGATGTTTGTATGCAAACGTACGTACGTAGTTTAAAGAAGTAGAAGAGATAAATTTTCCATATTCGATAAACCCTTTTGCTGTCTGGGCGTCACTACCACTTTTAGGACCTGCCGAACTAAGCGGGTTATAGTATCTGGAATCTTTTTGGGTTGTATAGTCGTAGCTTATTGTTTCTTTCAACTTCAGACCTTTTAACGGCTCAATACTTGCGTAGCCGGTAGAAAACATACGTGTCATACGTACGCGGTTGTAGTCGGTCATGATATCGCGTAATGGATTGAGGGTACTACCTTCATATGCACCGATATAGTTTCCTTCTTCATCACGTACTGTCATTGAAGGATTCATGGTCATGGCTACACAAAGGAACGGATTGATGGCAGATCCTCGCTCCTCGTTCATTTCCTGATTCATCTGTGTGAACATCATGTTGGCTCCTACTTCTCCATATTTCCCTACTTTCTGAGTAAGATTCAAGCGAGCAGAATATCGGTCAAGACTTGAGTTTTTAGCCAAACCCTCTTGCTTGTTGTATCCCAGTGAAGCATAATAAGTGGAACGTTCGTTTCCACCTGAAACAGATGCTTCATAATCCTGCTGAGTAGCTGTTCGTAACAATTCTTTCCGCCAGTCGGTATACCCCATAGATGGTACGTATGCATATTGGCCGATTTCCTGATCAGCATATGCTGTTGGTGATTCCATGTTCTGGTCGATGGCATAATTTACCAGTCCTTCATATAATAACTCTCTACGTTGGTCACCATTTAGAGTCGGACGGAAATCGACTGCAGCATTTGAGAAACCACCTGAAATATTCAAGGTTACCTGAGCTCTTCCGGCACTACCTTTTTTAGTCGTGATAAGAATGACTCCATTTGCTGCTCTCGAACCGTAAAGTGAAGCTGCTGCTGCATCTTTTATTACTGTAATATTCTCGATATCAGCAGGATTTAGCGTACTCATAATGTTGGTTTTCGAGTTATTCATATATGCCGCATCCGAACCGCCTGCACTAAGGCTTCCAGAAGTAACAGGTACTCCGTCTATAACGAACAGCGGCTCTTGAGAGGCATTAAAAGATCCCATACCTCGGATACGGATATTCTGGTTGGCTCCCGGCTGGCCAGAACTGCTGGTAATATTGACACCTGTTGTCATACCTTGCAGTTTCTGTTCCACACTCATGACAGGGATGTCTTTTAACATATCGGCTTTTAGTGTGTTAGCCGAACCGGTAAAAGAAGATTTTGTGAAGTTACCATAACCTGTTACGACAACTTCGTCCAGATTCATTGACTCTGGTTCCAATACAATATTCAGTACTGAATTCTTGCGTGGAACACGAATCTCTGCTGTTTTCATTCCGATGTATGAAACAATCAGTGTCTGGTCTGGTTCAACTTGCAAGCTATACTTCCCTTCCGGGTCGGTTATTGTACCGATAGCTTCATTTCCTTTTATTGTGATAGAAACACCTATCAATGCTTCTTTTTCATCTGCTGAAGTTACAGTTCCAGAGATTGTTCGTTTCTGAGCAAAGACTTGTTGTGTTATTACACAATAAAAAATAAATAAAAAAAATAGTTTTACTTTTTCTCTAGTTTTCATGTTTCCTAATTTTTATGTCGTGTAACAATAATTGAACCAATTTTATTTATTCTTACGATAAAAAATGTAACTTATTGATTTATAGACATGGTTGAAAGCGACTCTCTCTGTGGCTTTTATGTTTATTGGGGACTTTTTACTCAATTTTGGGAAATATCTCCACAATGTTTTACTGATATTTGAGGATGTTAATGTTCCTTATGTCATTTATGATGGTTTGTAAGTATCATATGATAGATAAATGGGAAAAACGAAGGAGCCAATACTCGAATTTCGGGATAAGAGAATTACTCTTCGAATAAAAAATTGTATCTTTACAACCTGAAATTTCATACTATAACGAACAGATGGCCATTATCATTAAGAAAGTAAGCTCTAAAAAAGAGTTGCAGACATTTATTCGCTTCAATTACGAATTATACAAAGACAATCCTTATTCCGTACCTGATTTGTACGATGATATGTTGAATACGTTCAGCCCGAAAAAGAATGCAGCATTTGAATTCTGTGAGGCTGATTATTTTCTTGCTTATGAAGGGAAAAAAGTGGTAGGACGTGTAGCTGCCATTATTAACCACCGTGCGAACGAAACATGGAAAAAAAAGGAAGTCCGTTTTGGATGGATTGACTTTTTAGATAAGCCGGAAATTTCTGAAGCATTGCTTGGAGCAGTAGAAGAATGGGGAAAAGAACGAGGAATGGAAGCTATTGTCGGACCGCTAGGCTTTACCGATATGGATGCAGAAGGTATGCTGGTTGAAGGGTTCGATCAGCTAGGAACCATGTCGACTATTTATAATTACCCTTATTATCAACAGCATATGGAGCGTTTAGGCTTCGAAAAGGAAGCCGACTGGGTAGAGTTTAAGTTGACTGTTCCCGATAAGTTGCCAGAGAAATTTATCCGTATTTCTGAAATTATTCTGGAAAAATATAAGCTGAAAATCAAAAAATTGAAACGTAGTGAAATAAAGAGCAAAAACTACGGACAGAAGATTTTTGATTTGATAAATGAAGCCTATGCACCTTTATACGGCTATTCACAAATGACTCAGGGGCAAATCAATCAATATATCAAGATGTATTTGCCATTGATAGATTTGCGAATGGTTTCGCTTGTAGAAGATGAAAATGAAAACCTGGTAGCTGTGGGTATTTCTATGCCTTCTTTGTCGGAAGCACTGCAAAAGGCAAAAGGTAAGATGCTTCCTTTTGGTTGGTTCCATTTACTTAAAGCTTTGTTTATCAAAAAGCCAAAAGTCCTTGATTTATTGCTGGTAGGTGTGAAGCCCGAATATCAAAGCAAAGGAGTAAATGCATTGTTGTTTTATGATTTAGTTCCAGTTTATCAACAGATGGGATTCAAATATGGAGAAAGTAATCCGGAACTGGAAATGAACAAGAAAGTACAGGCACAGTGGGGAGCTTTCGAAGCTGTTCAGCACAAATGCCGCCGTGCATATAAAAAGATGTTAGTAGCAGGAAAGAAAGAAGAAAATTAGTATATCGTTTGAGTGTTGTTTATGGAAGAAGAATACAATGAACAAATAGCGAATCCCGTTTCGTATACAGAGGAGAATATTCGTCATCTGAGCGATATGGAGCATGTTCGTACGCGTCCTGGTATGTATATCGGGCGTTTAGGCGATGGCTCTCAGGCGGAAGATGGTATCTATGTATTGCTGAAAGAAGTCGTAGATAACTGTATTGACGAGTTTAAAATGGGAGCAGGAAAACGCATTGAAATACAGATGGAAGATAATTTGCGTGTTTCTGTACGCGATTATGGGCGTGGTATTCCGTTAGGAAGTCTGGTTGATGCCGTATCTATGCTGAATACGGGTGGAAAATATGATACAAAGGCATTTAAGAAAAGTGTCGGGTTGAATGGTGTCGGAGCAAAGGCTGTCAATGCGTTGAGTTCTCACTTTATAGCGCGAAGTGTACGCGACGGACAGATGCGTGAAGCTGTTTTTGCAAAAGGAGAACTGATAAGTGATACTACTCAATCTACAGAGGAAGAAAATGGTACTTATATTTTCTTTGAGCCCGATAATACCTTGTTTCTAAACTACCACTTCCGTCCTGAATATATCGAAACGATGCTGCGTAACTATACATATTTGAATACAGGGCTATCGATATATTATAACGGCCACCGCATTGTAAGCCGTAACGGTCTGGAGGATTTGCTGAATGACAATATGACTTCTCAAGGCTTGTATCCTATTGTTCATCTGAAAGATGAAGATATAGAAATAGCCTTTACTCATAGTCCTCAGTATGGAGAGGAATATTATTCGTTTGTCAACGGACAGCATACAACTCAGGGAGGTACGCACCAAAGTGCTTTCAAGGAGCATATTGCACGTACTATCAAGGAATTCTATGGTAAGAATATGGAATTTCAGGATATTCGCAACGGGCTGGTAGCTGCTATTGCCATTAATGTAATAGAGCCGACCTTCGAAAGTCAGACAAAGATTAAGTTGGGCTCTTTGACGATGGCTCCTGAAAAAGATTCAGATGGTAATCCTTATCCACTTTCAGGAATCAGTGTCAATAAGTTTATCGGTGACTTTATAAAGGAGAATGTAGATAATTACCTGCATAAACATCTCGATGTAGCAGATGTGTTGCTTCAGAAGATTCAGGAATCGGAAAAAGAACGTAAGGCTATCGCGGGGGTTACTAAGATTGCGCGTGAACGTGCCAAGAAAGCAAATCTGCATAACCGTAAGTTGCGTGACTGCCGTATTCACTTGAATGACTTGAAGGGGGCTAAGAAAGATGAAGAAAATGATCCCCGTCTGGAAAGTTCTATCTTTATCACAGAGGGAGATTCTGCAAGTGGTTCTATAACCAAGAGCCGTGATGTTAATACTCAGGCTGTATTCAGTTTGCGTGGTAAACCTTTGAATTCATTTGGATTAACTAAAAAAGTCGTTTACGAGAATGAAGAATTCAATCTGTTGCAAGCTGCGCTGAATATCGAGGATGGCTTGGACGGATTGCGGTATAATAAAGTCATCGTAGCAACTGATGCCGATGTGGATGGTATGCATATACGCTTGCTGATGATAACTTTTTTCCTTCAGTTCTTTCCCGATTTAATAAAGAAAGGACACGTTTACATCTTGCAGACGCCGCTTTTCCGCGTTCGTAACCGTAAAAAAGGTGTATACGAAACTATTTATTGCTATACAGATGAGGAACGAATTGCAGCAATAGAAAAGTTGGGTCCCAATCCGGAGATTACCCGATTTAAAGGATTAGGAGAAATTTCGCCTGATGAGTTCCGGAATTTTATTGGAAAGGACATGCGTTTAGAACAGGTTTCTTTGCGTAAAACGGATGCTGTTAAAGAGTTGCTGGAGTTTTACATGGGTAAGAACACCATGGAGCGACAGAACTTTATTATTAATAATTTGGTAATAGAAGAGGACTTGTTGAGTTGATAGATCAAGTATCTCTTGATTTGTGATTATTGGCTTAAATGAAAAGAGCGATATTTCCAGGGACATTTGATCCCTTTACAATTGGGCATTTTTCGGTGGTAAAACGTGCATTAACCTTTATGGACGAGATTATTATCGGAATTGGTGTCAATGATAATAAGAAAACCTGGTTTCCTACCGAAAAACGTGTGGAGATGATAAAAAGACTCTACGCAAACGAATCTCGCATACGAGTAGAAGCGTATGATAATCTGACTGTCGATTTTGCGCAACAGAGAAACGCTAAGTTCATTATCAGAGGAATCCGTACTGTTCGTGATTTTGAATATGAAGAAACCATTGCCGACATAAATAGAAAGCTTGCCGGCATTGAAACGATTTTGCTTTTCACAGAGCCGGAACTGACAGCCATCAGCTCCACTATTGTACGTGAATTATTGCAATATGGTAAAGATGTAACACCGTTTTTGCCAGAAGGACTGGATATTAATTTATGATGAAAACTATGAAACAGCGACTTTATTTGATTTTGTTGTGCAACTTCTTCTTTTTCTGTTCAGTAGTGGCACAGAACAAGATGCTTAACTCTCCTTCACGCAAGTTGCAGTTGGCGGAGTTTGCCATATCAAACTTATATGTCGATCAGGTGGATGAAAATAAGCTGGTAGAGTCGGCTATTGTGAAGATGCTGGAGCAACTGGACCCTCATTCTACTTATTCTGATCCGGAAGAGGTAAAAGCGTTGAATGAGCCATTGCAAGGAAACTTTGACGGCATAGGAATTCAGTTTAATATGGCTACTGATACGCTATTTGTTATCCAGCCTGTTTCCGGAGGGCCGTCGGAGAAAGTCGGAATTTTGGCGGGCGACCGTATTATTGAGGTAAATGATACGGTGATTGCCGGTGTAAAAATGAGTACGGAAGATGTGATGCGTCGTCTGCGAGGTAAACGAGGGACAGAGGTAACCGTAAAAGTTATGCGTCGAGGAGTAAAAGAACTACTTCCTTTTACTATCAAACGCGATAAGATTCCTGTATATAGTCTTGATGCTTCGTATATGGTTGATAAAAAAATCGGCTATATTCGTGTAAATCGTTTTGCCGCAACTACAGGAAAGGAATTTGCTGATGCTCTTCATCGTTTGCAGAAGGAAGGTATGCGCGACCTTATTCTCGATTTGCAAGGAAATGGTGGAGGATATCTGAATGCAGCGATTGAATTGGCTAATCAGTTCTTAGGTAAGAAAGAACTTATCGTTTATACAGAAGGACGTCGTAATCCTCGTGCTGAGTTTGATGCTGAGGGAAATGGTGATTTCTTAAATGGACGTTTGGTTGTATTGGTCGATGAATTTTCTGCGTCGGCAAGTGAGATCGTAACAGGAGCATTGCAAGACTGGGACCGTGCTATAGTTGTGGGCAGACGTACTTTTGGAAAAGGGCTAGTTCAGCGTCCGATTGATTTACCGGACGGTTCTATGATTCGTCTGACTGTTGCTCGTTACTATACGCCTTCCGGTCGTTGTATTCAGAAGCCTTACGAGAGTATTGAACAGTACAATAAAGATTTGATAGATCGCTACAATCGTGGGGAAATGTTGAGTGCAGACAGTATCCATTTTCCGGATTCTTTGAAATACAAGACATTGAAGCTGGGGCGTACTGTCTATGGTGGAGGAGGTATCATGCCGGATTATTTTGTGCCTGTAGATACAACCATGTATACGGATTACTATCTTGCCTTGCGCGATAAAGGAGCTATTGTACAGATGAACTTGAAGCTGGTAGATGCATATCGTGAAGAATGGCTGAAAGAGTATAAGGACTTCCGACATTTTAATAAGAATTTTGAAGTGACATCTGCTATGCTTGAAGAACTGAGAAAGTTAGGTGAAACATTAGGAGCAAAATATGATGAGAAACAATATCAAATTGCACTTCCACTCATAAAAGCTCAAATGAAAGCTCTGATTGCTCGTGATTTATGGGATATGAGTGAGTATTTTCAGGTAATAAATCTCATGAACAATAGTATGCTTAAGGCTGTAGAACTATTAGAGAAGCCAGGAATGAATTTCCCGGAACGTAAATAACTGCTTAGAGTATTTATTAGATTATAAGTAAGAAGGGGCCGTTTTAGCAATGTCGTAAAAAGCTAAAACGGCTCTTTTTATGCTATTAAGATAAGGGGTGTCCTGAATATGTTGCTTTGCCTTGAAAGAAGCTTCCTTTACCGGTTTTCAGAAAAACTATGGATCGTAAAGATGGAATCTGTCCTGAATTGTTCATAATGAAATGGTTATTGACCAACAGCGAAGGTAAAACGTTCAATAACTTCTTTAGTCTTATTTTCTCCTTGCTGAAGCACATTCATTATTTTTGTTGCTTAAATCACTGGACAGATTAAAGAATTATTTCCGTAATCCCTTGTATTATATAGGGAAAACTTCTAATTTTGTATCGTATTTTAATGTATGTAGTAAGAAATTTTAGTTCTAACAATTAAATAATTTAAATTCAATCATTTATGTGGTTAAGTAATTCATCTATTGGAAGGAAAGTGGTGATGAGTGTAACTGGTATCGCCCTTGTCCTGTTTCTGACATTTCACATGGCGATGAACTGTGTTGCTTTGTTCTCGGGCGAAGCTTACAACATGGTTTGTGAGTTCCTGGGTGCTAACTGGTATGCGCTGGTAGCAACTGTGGGATTGGCTGCCTTGTTTGTAATTCACATTATCTACGCTTTCTGGTTGACAATGCAGAATCGTGCAGCTCGCGGTAACGAACGTTATGCTGTAAATGCTCGTCCGAAGAATGTAGAATGGGCTTCTCAGAACATGTTGGTATTGGGTATCATCGTAATCCTGGGCTTGGCTCTTCACTTTATGAACTTCTGGTACAAAATGCAGTTCGCTGAAATCATCGGTAACCCTATGTTGGGTGGTCTTCATGCAGCCGACGGTTATGGCTATATTATGCAGACTTTCTCTAATCCGTTGTTCTTCGTGTTGTATATCATTTGGTTGATTGCTTTGTGGTTCCACTTGACTCACGGTTTCTGGAGTGCAATGCAGACTTTGGGATGGAACAACATGATTTGGATTAACCGTTGGAAATGCATCTCTAACATCTATTCTACTATCATCGTTCTTGGTTTTATGGTAGTAGCTGTTGTGTTCTTCTTGAAGAATATGATGGGTTGCGGTGCTTGCTAATTTAAGTGTAACTGATTTAAACTGAAAAAACATTATGACTAAAATAATTGATTCTAAAATTCCTGAAGGCCCGATAGCTGAGAAATGGACTAATTATAAGGCTCACCAGAAATTGGTAAACCCGGCTAACAAACGTCGTTTGGATATCATTGTGGTAGGTACAGGTTTGGCTGGAGCTTCTGCTGCTGCTTCACTTGGTGAAATGGGATTCCGCGTATTCAATTTCTGTATTCAGGATTCTCCACGTCGTGCACACTCTATCGCTGCACAGGGTGGTATTAATGCTGCAAAAAATTATCAGAACGATGGTGACTCTGTTTATCGTTTGTTCTATGATACTGTAAAAGGTGGTGACTATCGTGCTCGTGAAGCAAATGTTTACCGTCTGGCTGAGGTTTCAAACAACATTATCGACCAGTGTGTTGCTCAGGGTGTTCCTTTCGCTCGTGAATACGGAGGTACATTGGCTAACCGTTCTTTCGGTGGTGCGCAGGTATCTCGTACTTTCTATGCTAAAGGTCAGACTGGTCAGCAGTTGTTGCTGGGTGCATATTCTGCATTAAGCCGTCAGGTTGGTGCAGGTACTGTAAAACTGTACACTCGTTACGAAATGGAAGAAATCGTAATCGTTGACGGTCGTGCACGTGGTATCATTGCAAAGAACTTGGTTACTGGTAAATTGGAACGTTTTGCTGCTCATGCAGTTGTTATTGCTACTGGTGGTTACGGTAATACTTATTTCTTGTCTACTAATGCAATGGCTTGTAACTGTACTGCTGCAATGGCTTGCTACCGTAAAGGTGCTTGGTTTGCTAACCCTGCATACGTTCAGATTCACCCGACTTGTATTCCGGTACACGGCGACAAGCAGTCTAAGCTGACTTTGATGTCTGAGTCTTTGCGTAACGATGGTCGTATTTGGGTTCCAAAGAAACTGGAAGATGCAAAAGCTTTGCAGGCTGGAACTAAGAAGGGTAGTGATATCCCTGAAGAAGATCGTGACTACTATCTGGAACGTCGTTATCCGGCATTCGGTAACCTGGTTCCGCGTGACGTGGCTTCACGTGCTGCAAAAGAACGTTGCGACCATGGCTTCGGTGTAAATAATACAGGTTTGGCTGTATTCCTTGATTTCTCTGAAAGTATTGAACGTTTGGGTATTGACGTTGTTCGTCAGCGCTATGGTAACTTGTTCGATATGTACGAAGAAATCACCGACGTAAATCCGGGTGAATTGGCTAAAGAAATCAATGGCGTAAAATATTATAATCCGATGATGATCTATCCGGCTATCCACTATACAATGGGTGGTATCTGGGTTGACTATGAACTTCAGACTTCTATCAAGGGTCTGTTCGCTATCGGTGAATGTAACTTCTCTGACCACGGAGCTAACCGTCTGGGTGCTTCTGCATTGATGCAGGGATTGGCTGACGGATACTTCGTATTGCCTTATACTATCCAGAACTATCTGGCTGACCAGATCACTGTTCCTCGCTTCTCTACTGATCTGCCTGAGTTTGCTGAAGCAGAAAAGGCTGTTCAGGATAAGATCGATCACCTGATGAATATCAAGGGTAAGAAGTCTGTAGATTCTATTCACAAGGAATTGGGTCGCGTGATGTGGGAATACGTTGGTATGGGACGTACTGCAGAAGGTTTGAAGACTGGTTTGGCTCGTTTGAAAGAAATCCGTAAAGAATTCGAAACAGAATTGTTTATCCCAGGTTCAAAAGAAGGTATGAACGTTGAATTGGATAAGGCTATTCGTTTGAATGACTTTATTACAATGGGTGAACTGATTGCTTACGATGCATTGAACCGTAACGAATCTTGTGGTGGTCACTTCCGTGAAGAATACCAGACAGAAGAAGGAGAAGCTAAACGTGATGATGAAAACTTCTTCTATGTAGCTTGCTGGGAATATCAGGGTAGCGATGATAAGGCTCCGGTATTGTATAAAGAACCGCTGGTATACGAAGCAATTAAAGTTCAGACTCGTAACTATAAGAGCTAATCAGTGAAGTTAAACAATTAAAGAATCTAAGTAAAATGGATAAAAATATATCATTTACGCTGAAAGTTTGGCGTCAGAACGGACCTAAAGAAAAAGGTCATTTCGATACATTCCAGATGAAAGATATCCCGGGAGATACTTCATTCTTGGAAATGCTGGATATTTTGAACGAACAGTTGATTGAAGAAGGAAAAGAACCTATTGTATTCGATCATGACTGTCGTGAAGGTATCTGCGGTATGTGTTCTTTGTATATCAACGGACATCCTCACGGACCTGCTACTGGTGCTACTACTTGCCAGATTTACATGCGCCGTTTCAAAGATGGCGATGTAATCACTGTTGAGCCTTGGCGTTCTGCTGGTTTCCCGGTTATCAAGGATTTGATGGTAGACCGTACAGCTTACGATAAGATTATGCAGGCTGGTGGTTTTATCAGTGTACGTACAGGAGCTCCTCAAGATGCAAATGCTATTCTGATTCCGAAGCCAGTTGCTGACGAAGCTATGGATGCTGCTTCTTGTATCGGTTGTGGTGCTTGTGTAGCTGCTTGTAAGAATGGTTCTGCAATGTTGTTCGTTTCAGCTAAGGTTAGCCAGTTGAACTTATTGCCTCAGGGTAAGCCGGAAGCTTTGCGTCGTGCAAAAGCCATGTTGTCTAAGATGGATGAACTTGGTTTTGGTAACTGTACAAATACACGTGCATGTGAAGCTGAGTGTCCGAAATGCGTTTCAATCAGCAATATTGCTCGTTTGAACCGTGACTTTATCAAGGCTAAGTTGAAAGATTAATTCCTTGCTGTAAAGCTTTTATTTGATAGAGAAATCCCTGCTGAAGTCAAATTCGGCAGGGATTTCTTTTTGTATGCTCGGCATGAGTATTAGCTAACGGGTGCAAGTCCCTAATGAGCCCTAATAGCGGGAATCATACAGCCAAAAGCAAGGGTGTCCATCGCGAGTTGGAATCTGAAAGAAGCTGGCGGCAAACATCTGGTCTGACGAACAGAAACTTCATATAAGGCATAAGACTGTGGATGAGATTGCATGACAAATCAAAGTCCTATAGCTATTCGGAACAGTCAATGTAAATGAAGCAGACATAAGATGGAAAGTTAATACCCTTATCCGAGGAGGTTTCACGGACGCATGATAATAGTGGAGAAAATCGAAATCAGCGGAGTAAATCTCGCCGTGAGAAGTCAGCAGATGTCATAGTAGCAAACGTGTCGATGAGTTTGTGAAGGACTGAACCTAATAATTAAACGATAGTAATTGAAACATACCTAATGAGAGAACGAATGCAGAAAACATTATCCAAAGTTAATGGCTGCCCTCAAAGAGATAGGTCGGAAACCGAATGGTATGGGGGAGTGCAGACTTTCATGTGGATGTGTGAAGACAACATCGTGGAAGTACCATTCGACAATGAACACCTTTTCGAGCAAATCCTGAGTCCTGCCAATCTTAATCGAGCCTATAAGTCAGTGATTGGTAACAATGGCTGTGGCGGTATCGACAAGATGTCATGTGAACAATTGTTTTCATGGCTATCAGCCAATAAAGATGCGCTCATCCTTTCCTTGATGGACGGTTCTTACCGTCCGAACCCCGTCAGAAGGGTAGAAATCCCCAAGGACAATGGCAATATGCGCCTTTTAGGAATCCCCACCGTGGTAGACCGTTTGGTGCAACAAGCCATTAACCAGGTTCTGACCCCTATCTATGAGTGCCAATTCTCGAGGAGAAGCTACGGCTTCCGTCCAAGAAGAGGTTGTCATGACGCACTGCGAGGGGCGCAAGAAATAATCAATGCAGGCTACATATATGTAGTAGACCTTGACCTCGAGCGCTTCTTCGATACCGTGAATCATAGCAAACTCATAGAAATCCTCAGCCGTACTATTAAAGACGGCAGAGTGGTCAGTCTAATACACAAATATCTCCGAATCGGTGTAATGAACAAAGGTCTGTTCGAAGCGAGCGAGGAAGGAACTCCCCAAGGAGGACCACTAAGTCCTTTGTTGAGTAATATTATGCTTAATGAGTTGGACAAGGAACTCGAACGCAGAGGTCTTCCTTTTGTTCGCTATGCCGATGACTCGATGATATTCTGCAAGTCCAAGAGGGCGGCAAGAAGAGTCAAAGAGTCCATAACCCGATTTATAGAGGGAACTCTATATCTCAAAGTCAA